>Ga0209501_10003270_pt1 | contig 16409 bp, 16 predicted proteins | sample ArcticOcean_MG_C_4_FD_187434 | JGI IMG/M metagenome (GOLD analysis project Ga0209501, IMG submission 187434) | Marine microbial communities from western Arctic Ocean - ArcticOcean_MG_CB4_134 (SPAdes) (version 2) | ecosystem: Environmental > Aquatic > Marine > Oceanic | place: Arctic Ocean...
CCCACGCTGCAAAAACCGCCGCATAATCCGCGCCCCACAGAGACTGGACCCTGTCTGCAAGCGCGAACGCCGCGGTAGTTCGCACTCCACGCGCGGGGTCATCGAGTCGAGTAAGCAACACCGTCAGGACTTCTTCCGGCATGGAGAATGTGCGGAAATGATTCTTGAGGATCTGAATCGCCTGACGCCGTTCCACGATCGCCAGCGGCTCCTGTAACTCGCCGGGATTGTCATCTTCAGCGGCGGCTCGCTTGAGCGCTGCCGGGATAACGCGATGGTCGTCGCGAATCCAAGACCACATGTCGAACAAAGTCACTCGGACACGGCGGTCCGGGTCGTCAAGTTTCGCGACAAGCAAACCGCGTGCATCCTTCGACACATGCCTCAGAGTTCTCGCGATTGCCTGGCGGGTCCGGCGGTCGTCCGTCCTTGAGAACACCAGCAGCCGCATCACGATGTCGTGGCGTGAAAATACTTCCAGGCAGGCTTCGGATTTCAGCGCGGGTAGAGAATTCGCTGCCCAGCGGTGCAGCAGCAGATCTTTCGTCTCGAACGCATTCAGCAGCGGCTCAATGGCTCGCGGATCGTCAATGGCGGCGAGGACTCCGATCGCGTAGTTCCGCTGCTTCCGGGCTGATGTGAGTGGGTCGTCCGGGTCGGGGTGCTCGCCGTCTTTCCATCGTTTTGCCGGCGGCGGAATTTTGAGACCGGCATTCAGCACTGCGAGCAGTGGCTCGACCGCACGATCACCAGATCGTTTCAGCGTCGAGGACGCGTTTCCGGCGACTCGATAGTCCGCATCTCCCAGCAGCTCGATCAGCCGCGCGATCACAGTGTCATTCGGAGCTTCGCCGAGCTGGCCGATGACCCGAGCACAGCGGCTGCGGATTTCGACGTTTTCATGATCCAGACCTGCACTCACAGCCGGAATCGCCCCGGGACCAATGAGCCGCAGGGCTCGCCCTGCATGAGTGGCGACCGATGACCTCGAGCGCGATACAGTCACGTGTTCCTTCGCGTCGGCGAACTGTTCCACGATCAGCCGAGCCGCTGGAGCAGCTTTATCACCAAGCTTGCCAAGCGCCACGACGGCGTCGGCACGCACCTGACGGTCGTCGCTCTTCAGCAGAGACTGCAATCGGTCGACTTCGGCTGACACGTCCGGAATGTCAGCACCGGGATCGCCAAACGCGATTCCTGCAAGCAGCAGGCCGATCACTCCCGCGGTCAATGCTGTACGAAGTCCATTCATGGGGCAGCCCAAAACAAGAGACCTGGAACGACTCAGCATGAGTTGCTCGTAATGCGATGACAACGCCTTCCAGTCTGGCGGCGAGGGCAACTTTGAGTACAGATCAAATGCAGAGTGGCGCAAACAGGACAGGTCTGTGACATTCTGGAACGTGGCGATGCAGCGCCGCGATCCAAAGGGCAACGCCGTTAAGGATTCGTGTTCGGAGAAAACCGGGCAATTTAATAATAGGGGTAGGAAGAGCCGATTTTATTCGGCTCCCCCTCCCTCCGAACCGTACGTGCGGTTTTCCCGCATACGGCTCTCCGGTCAGTCGGGTCCTGCGCGGGATTGAGCGAAACGGAAATGGGCCTCTCTCAGACTGAACAGACCTTGCTCCGCAAAGAAAGCATTCGACCAGCGCTGTGTCGCAGGCAGCCGCTGAGGGTTCCGGCGGTGACGCTTCTTCAGAAGACGTCGCAGACGACGACGGACCATCCCGTCGACGTCCTTGAACACCGGCCAGCGAGCGTGACGAAAGTAGCCGAACCAGCCGCGAAGACTGGCGTTCAGGCTCGAAATCGTGAACTCCAGAGGAATGCCACTGTTACGCGGCGACTTCTTCCGGATCGTGTCCTTCAGCTTGTTCAGGCTGCCCGATCGTGGATGAATCTGCTCACCGCGAAACGAATAACCCAGAAACTGAAAACTCTCGACACGCGAGTCCACGATCTTCGACTTCGTCGGATGCAGAGTCAGGCCCGCCTGCTCAACCCACTCGCGGACCACTTCCAGCGCGACTTCCGCCTCGAATTCGCTACGGCACAGAATGACCCACCAGGGGTGGAACATTTCGGCGAGGCGGTCGGACGAATTCTTAAGCAACTTCGCGGGACGACGGCTTCCAACCACCCGGCCTCGCCGGTCATCCGCGTACCGCACCATTTCGAAGCCGTCCTCGTCCATCAGGTGGTCCAGTGGATTGAGATAGACGTTCGAGAGCACGGGAGACAGAACCGCACCTTGCGGCACACCCGTTTCCGGAGTCCACTCACGCAGTTCTTCCAGAATGCTCTGATCGAGAAACTGCCCGATCAGACTCAACACCCGGCTGTCCGATATCGATTCCTTCACCAGCTTGAGTAGCCGGTCTTTCGGGATCGAATCGAACCGCCGGGGGCGGGTTGTTCGAGCTGCCGCTCGGAAATACTTTCCCGCCCCTTCGACAGAACCAGCGTTGCTGCGGGACGAGAAACCTTTCAGGTCTGCATCGACCACCCACACGTTACCGTCCGACAACTTCTGTTCCACAATGCGGAGTGCATCGCGGCACGACCGACCGTGGCGGAAGCCAAAGCTGCGGTCATGGAAGGTGTGATCGAGGATCGGCTCGATGACGTTGACCAACGCCTTTTGAACCACTCGGTCACGCACCGTCGGCCCCTTTCTTTTCATAGACCGGGCCGAGCGGACGCTGCGATGTGGGGTCTCCCGGTTTGGGAATCCACACCCGGCGCACCGCCTGAGGCTGATACGTGCTGCCGCGAATCTGTTCCGACAACCGCCGAGTCTCCTCGATGATGTGCCGGTCGAAATCCTCGGTCGATTGATGGTCGACACCGGCTGCTCCTTTCTTCCACAGCACCGAGCGCGCTGCGGTGTACAGGTTCAGCTCGCTGTAGACCCATGCCATCGTCCTCCTCTCACTGTGTTGGTTAACAGTGTCCTCAACATACGATCCGTCCAGACAGCACGCTGAGCCCACCCGTCAATCGCGGGTGTCTCTCCGACAGGCTGCTTTCTTTTTCTTGCCTGAAGGCGGGCCGAAAACGGCACTCTTACCGGCAGCGGATCCGCTGCATCGAATTCACGGGAGCGTTGCTTCCGCGAACGTCGCTGCTTCGAACCGTGCTTCGCTTTGTCTTTCCGTTTCATATCGACCTTCCTGGCCGCCGCAGGCGGTTTGAAACCCCCGGTGGGGGCCTTGGCTCGCCCGGGGTTTGGTTCCCCAGGGTCATCACTACTATGAAGCCTCTGACTCCTGTCAGCCGTATCAACCAGCCTACCGCCGCAACCGTGATTTCGTTCCCGTTCAGCGACGGTTGCACGCCGAGGGGCCTGGAACATTCATCACGCAGCGTTCCTCACTGCCATTCTTAACGACGGGACTGTCCACGTTCTGAGACTGACAGGTGTCCCTGCTTATCTCGATTGACATTCCGACCATTCCGTCTCCAACCACCATCCTGCCATTTCACGACGCTCGGTTTACCACGTTACATTGAGTCACCGTTGTCGCTGCCGCACCGCCCTGCGGAGGTCAATCCGCCACCCGGAGTCGGGCCTCGTCCGGGACGTGTTGTGCGGTCAAGGGTTCACCTTCGCTAGCCAGCTCCCCGACAGGCTTGGCCGAATCACCGTCTTGAGTTTGACGAGGGGCACACAAGTTACGGACTGGTCTTTCACCTCAGGTTGCTCTCCACCTCTGCTCACACAGACGCAGTTACCGCTGTTGGTTACAGGGCAGCAACGATACCCTGATCGGGACTTTCACCCGACTAATCAATCGCCTTCACAGACGCACTAGCGAAACTCGCCAGAGTTTGGTTTTTCGCCGTGACTCTCGACGTGGCCAAAGTCTCGCGACTTCGGCTACGGAACTACTGGAATCGGCAATGTCTGCCGAAACGGTTTGTTGCACGACGACGATCCCACGTCGAGAGAACACAGCGGTCGCGATGTGCCCGCTTTCGAATCCGGACCGAAATCGCCACGAACTCGTCCCCGGGAACCTGTGTCGCAGACTGCGCGACCTGACGCTTATGATTCAGCCGCCGAAAGGCGAGCAACGTTCGGTCATGATTCCACTGACACGGAGTCGGTGGGTGGTCTCCTGCAGGGCAGAAAAGCGACATGGATACCTGGGAGGCCTGGTTCACTGTCGGCGTTGTCTGCCTGCTGATCGTCGGTCTGGCGCGCAACTGGGGTCCGCCCGACCTGCTGACTCTCGGTAGCCTGACGCTGCTGATTGTCGTTGGACAGGTGCATCGCGCGCTCTACCCGGCCCTCAAAACGTCGCTACCGACGCCGGAAGCAGCCATCGCCCGCTTCGGATCGCCGGGCCTGATCACTGTGGGAGTGCTGTTTGTGATCGTCGCCGGTCTGTCGCAGACAGGTGCCATGCTGCTGATCACGCAGTGGCTGATCGCTCGCCCGAAAACAATCGCCCAGGCTCAACTGCGAATTCTGCCGCCGGTCGCGGCACTCAGTGCGTTCCTGAATAACACGCCCATCGTCGCGATGTTCCTTCCGGTGATCGACGACCTGTGCCGGAAGACGGGCTTCAGTCAATCGCGCCTTTACCTGCCGCTTGCCTACGCGGCAACGTTTGGCGGGATGTGTACGCTGATCGGCACGAGTACGAACCTGATCATCAACGACGAGATTGCGAAGGCCGGACTGCCACCGCTGGGCATGTTCGAACTGGCCTGGGTCGGGCTGCCGTGTGCGATTCTGGGTCTGGGATACCTGTTTGTCTTCAGCTCGAAACTGCTACCGGATCGTCGTCCGGCGATCAGTCTCTCCGACGACCCGCGCGAATACTCCGTCGAGATGCTCGTTGCCGATCGCGGTCCACTGACAGGAAAAACGGTCGAGGAAGCTGGTCTGCGACATCTGCCGGGACTGTTCCTGTTTGAGATTGACCGTGACGGCGAGGTCATTCCCGCTCCGCCGCCGGACACGAAACTGCACGCGAGCGATCGCCTCGTCTTTGTCGGAATCATCGAATCGGTTATCGACCTGAAGAAACTCCGTGGGTTGATTCCCCCGGACGACGAAACGTTCAAGCTCGATTCGCCGCAGATCAAACGCTGCTTAATCGAAGCCGTCGTTTCGGACCGCTGCCCGCTGGTTGGCAAGACGATTCGCGACGGTCGCTTCCGAACGACCTACAACGCCGCCGTGCTGGCGATCGCACGCAGTGGTGAACGGATCAATGCAAAACTTGGCGACGTCGTCCTGAAAGCGGGAGACACGCTGCTGCTCGAAGCGCACACAGGATTCACAAGTCAGCAGCGGAACTCGCCAGACTTCTTCCTGGTCAGCAGCGTCGAGAATTCCGCCCCGATTCGGCATGCTCAGGCTCGTGTGGCGCTACTGATCATGGTCGCGATGGTCGTCGTCGTGACGGTCGGTCTGCTGGATTTGATGACCGCCGCGATGGTCGCTGGCGGAGCGATGATCCTGACCCGCTGCTGCACGGGACGCGAAGCACGTCGGAGTGTGGACATCTCGCTGCTGCTGGTCATCGGCGGAGCACTCGGCATTGGCGAGGCCATGAAGGCGACGGGAGCCGCCGACTCCATCGCAAACGCACTCGTCGACCTGGCGGGCGGCAACGAGCGGATGATTCTGCTGGCGCTGTACTTCGTGACCATGCTCTTCACCGAACTGATCACGAACAACGCTGCGGCAGTGCTCGTCTTTCCCATCGCGATGGCCGCGGCCGAGAAGCTTGGCGTCGACCCGCGACCGCTGATCATCTCGATCATGATCGCGGCATCCGCCGCGTTTGCCACGCCGTTTGGATACCAGACCAACCTGATGGTCTACGGTCCTGGAGGCTATCGCTTTTCGGATTACCTGCGGTTCGGTATCCCGCTCAGCCTGCTGTTCATGGCGATGTGCGTGTGGCTGGTCCCAGTGATCTGGTAGGTCGCGAAGCCGCTGGCAGGCCCGACCGCTTCACGCAACAACATGGACTGATACAATCCGCTCGCAGTCACCCGATTCATCGGGACCTGCCTGGATGTGGAGTGAATCGAACTCCGCCGCAAACGGCCCGCGGTCGACCGCGTGAATGCGGATACTACGAACCAGTTCAGAAGGAGACCGTCATGCGAATCTCAACAGTACTCAGTTCCACGCTGGCGTTGCTGGTCCTGTCTGTCCCTGGCCTGCGAGCCGAAGACGAGGGTAAAGGCGACGAGGACAAACCGCAGGAAATCAAGATCGAACTGACGGACGCGGACAAGGCGGCACTCGAAGAGATCCGCAAGCTTGGCGGCACGACACTGGAAGTCGCTCAAAACGACAATCGCGTCGAGGTGAGCTATCACCTGGCAGACAAGGCGGCCGAGACGGTCAAGAACGATCACCTCAAACCGCTGCAGGGTCGCACGTTCATTTACTCGCTGAACGCACGTGGTACCGGCATCGATGACGATGGCCTGAAGAATATTGCGGGCACGACTGGTCTCGTGCGACTGCACCTTGAGAAGACGAAAATCACCGACAAGGGCCTGCCGCACCTGGCGAAACTCGAAAACCTCGAATACCTGAACGTGTACGGCACCGAGGTCACCAACGAAGGCATTCAGGCCGTCGCCGCGCTCAAGAAACTGAAGAAGCTGTACATCTGGCAGACCAAGGTCGACATCGAAGGCGTGAAGAAGTTGAAAGCAGCTCGGCCCGATCTTGTGATCGTTCCAGATTACGTGCGTGAAAAGGTACTGGCGGCGCTCGAAGCGAAACGCAAAGTTGAGGACACAAAGGTCGCTGTCGAGGAAACGAAGGTCGCAGCCGCGGCAGCCGCGAAAAAGGCGGAAGAAGCGGTCAAGGCAGCCCCCGTCGCCAAGGCGAAATCGGACGAAGCTGCAAAGAAGGCGGCCGAAGCTCAGAAGGCGGCCGACGACAAGAAAGACGACGAAGCCCTGAAGAAGGCGGCTGCAGCGGCAAAGAAGGCGGCCGATGAAGGGAAAAAAGCAGCAGACGCTGCCGCGAAAGCGGTCACGGACACGAAGAAAGCGGCCGATGACGCGACGAAGAAAGCGGCCGACGCCGTCAAAGCCGCCGAAGAAGCAGCAAAGGCCGTGCAGTAGTGCTCACAGCGTCTGTAGCTGGATTCGCAAGAATTCAGTTTCCCGAAGTGCCTGAATTCTTGCGAATCCAGCTACGGGGTAAGAATTCATCTGCCGCTCGCCTAAAGCCCTGTTGTCGCGGCTTTTTCAGTCGTGCCTCAATCGATAGCGTTGCCAGTCGCCGATTGTCTGGCTATGCTCCTGCGTTTTTCCCGGCTCTGAGCAGGGAGAACTGCGTAACATCAGTGACAGCAGCCAGTTCTGGCTGTTCAACGAAGTTGGAGAGTAGAGCGATGTACATCCGCCGAGGCGACGTTGTCGAAGTGATTTCCGGAGACGACAGCGGTAAGCGCGGGCAGGTCACCGCGGTCGATCGCGATAAGGGCACCGTAACGATCCAGGGTGTTAATGTTGTGCGAAAGCACATCAAACGCGGACATCCCAAAAGCCCTCAGGGTGGCCGGTTGGAAATCGAGATGCCATTGCGGGTCTGCAAGGTTGCTCTGATTGATCCCGAGTCGAATAAGCCGACCCGCGTGGGTTTCCGCTACCTGCCAGATGGCAGCAAAGAGCGATTCGCGAAGCGCAGCGGTGTCTCCCTTGGACTCGTCTCGCCGGCGAAGGCATCTCGCGCGTCAAGCTAAGCATGCGGTGGACCCAGAGTTCAGAATCTTCTGTTGGTCGACCTGTCCGGGACGATTTATACTCACCGATCAAGTGTGTCGAATCGAACACATTGCCCTGTAGTGTAACGGTAGCACGATAGACTCTGACTCTATTAGTCTAGGTTCAAATCCTAGCGGGGCAACTTTCAGGTAAGTTCTTGCTGAGCCACAACTTGTGGTTACCTGCCGGACGCCCGGCATGGCAGCGAAAACCCACTATTACGCGTTTCTGTACGCGAAAAGGGGATTTCAGCCATGTCACAGCGGAAGAAGAAACCCGGCTACCTGCTGCACAAACCGAGCGGACAAGCCTACGTCCGCATCAACGGGAAGTGCATTTATCTCGGGCCGCACAATGAGCCTGAGTCGCTTGAACTCTACGGGGAGCTGATAGCCGACTGGCTCAAGAGCAAGGATGTCGATCGGTTCTCACTGACCGTCGATGAGCTGGCAATCGGCTACCTGGATCGCTGCCGGACATACTACCGGAAGAACGGCAAGGAAACGGCCGAAGTCGGCTGCACACGGGCGGCCCTGCGAATCCTGGTCGCGGATTTCGGCAAGACGCGGGCCCGGGACTTCGGGCCGCTGAAATTGCAGCAGGTCCGGGATGAGATGATCTCCCTGGGATGGAAGCGCCAATCCATCAACCAGAACATTGGCCGCATTCGTCGGGCTTTCAAGTGGGCCACGAGTCAGGAACTGGTCCCCGCAACCGTCCTCATGTCCTTGCAGAGCGTTTCCGGATTGTCGCGAGGTCGATCGAAGGCCGTGGAATCTGAACGGGTCATGCCCGTCGCCTGGGAAGTTGTCGATGCGTGTTCGCCGTTCATGAGTAGGCCCATCTGGGGAGCGGTTCGGCTGCAGTGGTATTCTGGAATGCGCCCAGGTGAAGCCCTGACAATTCGGGCTTGCGATATTGAGATGACCGGGCCCGTCTGGGAATACAGGCCAGACAGCCACAAAACTGAGCATCACGGGCGAGAGCGGATCATTCCACTTGGCCCGAAAGCGCAAGAACTGCTGCAGGACTTCCTGACGGACGATCCGAGTCAGTATCTGTTCTCGCCGCGGATTTCAGGTCACTGGGCGGCTACGTCGGACCATTACGGAAACTCGACCTACTCCGTGGCGATTCAAAGGTCTTGTGAGTACGCATTCAACATGCCGCGGGAACTGCGGAGCAACGTGTCGAAGGAACTGCGAGCCCGCAGGCGCAGGATGCCAGTGGCCGAACGGGAAGAGCTGCGAGCCCGGGCAAAGCAATGGCGGAAAGCTCACGGCTGGCACCCGAACCAGTTGCGGCACGCGGCAGCAACGGAAGTCCGTCGGCGGTTCGGCCTGGAAGCGGCACAGGTCGTTCTGGGTCACTCTGGTGCCGATGTGACGCAGATTTACGCCGAACGGGATTCGGACCTGGCCCGTCAGGTGGCTGCGGAAATGGGTTGATCATTACAGAGTTGAAGAATCTCCCCGGCCGGCAGTTTCTGAATCTCGGATTCAACGATTCCGCCGGTAGGATTCGATCGTTGCCGGGTCGCGACTGATCCTCGCATTGACCGGCCACTGTGGAAGCACCCTGTCCCGCTTCGACGTGGCCGGTCGCCCGGCTCTCTTGGGACAGGAGCTGGCGCGATGGACCTGCAGAACGAGTTTGAGCGGCTGTCAGAACAGTTCGGCCGGTTGTGGGACGAGTTCCCCGCGATTCTGGCGAGACTGTATTTCGGCGACGCGCGTCATTCGGTTATCGATGACGTACCGCCAAAGGAATGGCCGACGATCGTAGATGTGACATTCAACGTGGTGAAGAGCCTCCGCAGCACGATTTCAAACCAAGAGTTAGAACGCGCTTCGTCCCAGCTCACAGCATTGATGGAACGTGGCGACAGTCTCCTCAGAAAAGTGAATCCGGGCGGCTTTCTACCTAAGGAAACCGAGTTTCTTTACCCGGGGGCATCATGCCAGCACTGGGCACACTCGCTGTTGGCCGCCATCCCTGAGGATGCCGACGTACGAATCGTGAAAGAACCGGCTGGCAGTACGTTCAATGTCTACTATCCGATGTATTCGGTTGCACGGAAGTCCGAATCGTTCGCCGAATGCCTGAGGGGTTCGCTGCGAGAATGCGAATTGGACGCAACCCCCGATGGTCCCGTTGAGCCGAATGGCTTTCGGTATGGCGACGGTTTCTGTACCGGACTGACGCCGATGCCCTTCCGATTGATCAGTGCCTTGTGGGACAGTCCAAGCGGGGGCAAGTGGGTTTGCGGGTACGGGCCTGACCTGGCCGAAGCACTGTGGCGGGACAAAGAACACAACTATTCCCGAGACAGTGTCAAGAACCACGCAGGGACTTTGAACAAGGCTTTTCGTCCGGGCGGGATCGCACTGCGCGTTGAAGCGACTGCCGACAAAGTAATTCTGCACAAAACGGGCAAGTCTACAAAAACAGACTGAGCCCAGACCGGAGCCAGACCAGGGTCTGTTTTCATGCGTTCTGTTGGTTACCACAACCTCTCTAACGGGACACATGAATCATGATCGATCCATTTCGCGAAACCATGTTGCCCCTGGCCAAAGCCGCCCGCAGCGTCCCCGGCCGCGCGGTATCCCCTCAGAGTGTCTACCGCTGGATTTCTCACGGGATCAACGGCGTGAAGCTCGAAGCCCTGAATGTTGGGGGCAGAATGCAGGTCAGCGAGGAATCCCTGGCCAGGTTCTTCCAGGCGGTCACTGCCGCGAAACGTGCGACCACTGCCGAACCTGACGACGCACACCGCTCAGAGCGAACGTCGCGAAAACTTGAAGCGGCTGGCCTCCTCTGACCGCGCATGAGAAACCCCGACGACCGGCGTAGATCATCGGGGCTCGTGTTTCCTGTGCCGCTTGCCCGCGGCACGCATCCTGTAAAGGCGCACGTACCTTGATAGCCCCCTTTCCATTCGGCAAGCCACATTCGCGGCGACCCCGAAAAAATCGAAACTCTGTAAACGCTGGCCAGTGGAGTACCCCGCAGAATCGCCTCACGGTCGCAGGGGGCAACTATCTGAGCCCGTATCTGAGGGCCTGGTACGCAGTCGACCTGTCGATCAGTCTGACGACCGGTCTGCCGCTGATAAGCCGGGGATCGCTGGTCTACCCGGTTATGGATCGGGTGGGCATCATCAGCGAGACGCTCTGCGAGCCGGCCCTGGCCGATGCAATCCGACGACTCAGCACCGATCGACGCGCCGACGTCAGCGGTCGACTCGTCCGGTACTCGGGAAGCTGGGACCTGGCGCATCCCGCAGCAGTCGACGACCTGGTTTACCTCGCAATCCAGAACCATCTAAGAGCCCTGGTCATTGAAACCCGCGGGAGTCAGGCACCAGCATCCGCAGAATCCGTTGATAGGCTGCTGAGCTTCCGCATGGCCAGCTATGGCTGCGACCTGTTCTGGGTTACCGGAGCGCTTCAGGACATCGAAGTGTCGCTTATCCACAAGGCGAGCCGGGAAGGCCGGGCTTCTCTGTTTGGGTGGAGTCGTCCCGCCGAGCCAGAAGCGACCTGGACACTGAAGGACTATGGCCGCTGTCGATCGTTCGGCGTTTCGGTCCAGCGAAGCGATACCGGGCACCCGATTTCCACTGTGGTCCCCGCAGACGCCTGGACAGATGACCGGACACCAAACGCAGCCACCTGGCAGATGCCGCCCCTGGTTACGGGGGGCCAGGCATGATGGCAACACAATCAGCGTCCACCCTGAGTTGGTATCTGCGGGCTCTGCGGGCTCGGTTGTTCCCGCTGCGACGTTACCAGGAGGGCTCGCCGGCATCGAAGGCCCCCTTGAAAACCGGCTGGCGAACGTCCCGCCACTCAACTGAAGAACTGGAAGCGTACCTGGAAGACGGGCACAGTCTCGGCTGGGCTCTGGGGCCGACGGATATCGTCATCGATGTCGAAGCGAAAACCGAGACCGGGCACCAGGTCGACGGGCGGGAGTCGCTGAAGCGACTGTGCGTCGATCATGGAATCGACTTAACCGAGACCCCCGTTATTACAAACCCGTCCGGTGGGAGTCATCTTTACTTCCGGAAGCCGCCCGGGGGCGAGTTCCGCAAGACAATCGACGCTTACCCCGGAATCGAGTTTCTCCGCGAAGGACAATACGTCGTCGTCGCGGGGAGCTCCCATTGGCAGGGCGGCAGCTATTCCACCAAAGCCGCTTTACTCGGAACGACCCCCGAAACGATACCGGCCGGTTTGCTGAAATCCTTAACCCGGCCGGTCAGTGACTCCAAGACATCGTCGGATGCGGAGCTGACTGCCGAGCAACTGGAAATCGTGCTGACGCGCCTTAACCCGTGCGACTTCCGCGGCGAAGGTGGCGGCAAATGGGCTGACCTCATGATGGCTTGCCACGCGGCCACGGGCGGCGATGCCCTGGCCAGGGATCACTTTGTCGAATGGTGTTATGGCGACCCCCATTACCTCAACGACGGGACGATCCATAAACGCTGGGACTCCTGCAAAGTCGACGGCGGCATTACCGCGGCGACGCTGTTCCAGATTTTGAAAGAACGGGGTGCGGACGTCGCGGGAGCCTTAACCGAGCTCAACCTGGCCACGGCGAAGACTGAATTCGAACCGCAGCCGGTTAAGGGCGACATCTTCGGCGGAGAGGATAGTAGAAACTCGCTTGATGAAGATGAGCTGTTTCCAGTACTGGCTTCAGAATATGTCGTCCGCCAAGACTGGAACCGCCGCTACCTTTGCGACCGAGTCGTTCAAGACGGGATGTGCATGATGATCGTGGCTCCCGAAAAATCGCTGAAGACGACCTTAGCCGTAGACCTCGGGGTGTCTTTAGCCGCGGGAAAGGAATTTCTCGGGGTGCCGGAATTCAAAGTCGAGGAGCCGGTTAATGTGCTCATCATGGTCGGCGAGACGTACCCGGGCGAGATTCAGGATTTGCTTAACCGAATCGCTCCGGCGAGAGGCGTTGACCCGGTTAAGGGACTCTCGAATCTGAAGTGGAGCACGGCTTTGCCAGCGTTCGGTAGCGACAGACACATCGAAGCCCTCAAGCGGCTATGGCTGAAGCACGAAATCAAAGTTGCGATCATTGATCCATTCTATTTGTGCGTCACGGCCGGAGCATCCAAGCCGGTAAACAGCCATGACATCATGGCGATGGGGCCTTACCTCCATCGCATCAGTCAGGCGGCGAAGGATTGCGGCGTCACTCTCATTGGCATCCATCACACGCGGAAGGGTGATCGTCGCCATGGTGGCGGACCACGGTACACGACACGGGACGATATCAGCGGGGCGGGCTTCGCCGCATGGATGCGTCAGTGGATGCTGATCAGTCGTCTTGAAGACTACGAAGGCGACGGAAAGCACAAACTGCAGATCGAAACCGGCGGATTCGCCCACTCGGGCAAGTACATCGTCAACGTCGACGAAGGCTCTCAGTACACCGAAGGCGGACGCATCTGGGACGTTCAGGTGGAGCAGTTGTCAGAGAACCTGGCCAAACAGGAACGAGACCGGGCCATCCGGGAACGTGCGGACCGTGAGGGCCACGAAAACAAAGTGTGCCGCATCATCACAGAGTACGGGCGGCCGGTGAGCGCCAGGCACGTCCACGGTCGAATGGATGATCTGTCCCAGCGGAAATGCACGAATCTGCTTGAGGCGATGACGGCGGAAGGGAAGCTCGAAATGGTGTCGGACGTGATGCCGAAAGGCGGTGGTCCACGGTACTCGGGGTATGCCATCAATGAAGACTACGTGCATCCAGACTCACCAACCGCAGATTTTGGGGGTGCAAAGTGAGCGTTGCACGATGCGTTGCACGTAGCGTCGTTGCACCATTCAACGCCATGTTCACGTAGCGTTGCACGGGGGGGGCTTACCCCCGTGCAACGTACAACGACGACGACGTTGCACAGAACCTACGTCGGAGAAGTGAAACAGTTGCCACTGATCAGAGAATCGAAGCAACCAACGTGGAAAGGAAGCCGCGATGAAACACGGCGACCGGACATCAGACCCGCAGATTCTGGGGGTGCCGACAAGGAGCCATCGACAGGCCGGACCCGTGTCACTCCTGACGCACGGAATCGGCCGATCGGAGGCAAGGCGACCCCCATTATCGGCGGGTCCTCTGGGGCCGATCAAACGGGGCCGTGGTTTTGTAATCGCGTTAAACGTGTAGCTACTGAATGATTTTCCCCTCGTTCTGCCCTCAATACCCATCTTCACAAGGCTCAGAATCCGCATGATTTACGCATCATCGAAAAGCGAACTGGCCGCGAGTTGCAAGGGCTTCTGTGCCGTCGGTTCGCGGAAAAGCTTGCAAGACTGGGGCGCTTCCGGAGCACCCCTGGACAAGGGCCCGCACGGCTACGACGTTGCCAAACTCGTCTCGTGGTTATTCGCCCGCGCGGGGAACCCCGAGACCGATGAACCGAGCTGGGCCGCGAAACGCTCGCAGGAGAGATTCCTGAAACAGAGCCGGACGCGGATCGAAGCCCGCGCGAAACTGCTACCTCGAGAAGCTGGGGAAGTGTTATGTGCAAACCTTGTCGTCCACCTGGTCAAGGAACTCCAGAAGCTCGAAGCGACTCTGCCGGAAGCAATCCAGCCAGACGGCGACGTCGACCCCATCAGAATCGCCGTGAGAGCCCGTACCCGACGAATCCGAATCGAAGCCCGCAAGGCGCTCACGGGACTCTGTGCGACGCCTGAGCGGTTCAGGCAGACCATTGAATCCGTGCATGAGCAGACCGGAGTGAATCTTCTGGAGGACGGCAAATGATTGAAGCCAGATCACGTGCGATGCTCGCGATTGCGGTTAAGTCGATCACGGGCCGGTCATGCACCGTCCGCAAACTTGACGCGTGGGCGAAACAGGGGTGCCCGATGACGCCGAACGCGGCCGGCGCGTACGCCGTCTCCCCGGTCGTGAAGTGGCTATATCAGCGAATGGTGACCGGCAGCGAGAAAACCTGGACCGAGCGGTTCGCGAAAGAGTCGACTTTGATCCTGGCCGATCAGCGAATGACCGAATCTGGTGAGCTGCTGACCGTGGATGAGTTCGGCAAGCTGATCGGCCCTCTAGCGATTGAGCTGCACGCGCAACTCGACCAGATCGTTCACGAAGTTTCCAGCCAATCCAGCGACCGGGCAGCCGCTCGGGGCATCGCGTTGGAGCACTGCAACACGGCAATCGGTTCCGTTCGCCAGTTCATGGCCGAAACCACAGAGCTATTCTCCGAAGCATTGCAGGACGACGACGACCCGGTTGCCAAAGAACAGCCCCCTGGTGAAGAAATCCAAGAGCAGTCATCTGAGCCAGGTGGCGTGACTACAAACAAAGGTGATCGGCCAGATTTTCTACAGTGACCGGGTCCGCGACGGTCGTGCTGCCCCGTTAATAGAACTTCCCAATATCACTATTCGAAAGGACGCCCGATGCAGGATACCCCATGGAACTACGACCGGCTGAACTCGGCAGACGAAGCCGAACTTGAAGAGCACTGGGACGAAATCATGGCCGCTCGCGATGCACTGGAAACGCGAGAATTCGAAGCCACTTTGCCGTTCCGGATTTGGGAATCCCTGGAACGACTCGTAGATCGGATGCCGCACGTGGGCAGTGTGCAGGAACTCCTGGCCCGGTTGATGCTGGGTGCGTCCGCGGCTGCGTCTAAATCCTTCGAGGGTGACGGAAAGATGGAAGCCCTGTGTCGGCTGGCGAGTGTTGACCGGCCACGGGATTCGGCGGAATCATCAGTTGCCGAGTGGTTCAGCCCGGCTATATTGCGGCAGATGGACGCACAATCCCGGGGATGACGCTCATGGAATCCGAAGCCACTGAACCCCAATTCCGCACGTTCGCCGAACTCCTGACGGGCCCCCTGGCCAGGATACTTCGCGAATGCGGACTGAGCCGCGGAGTCCACCCGGACGAGTTCCTGGATATCCAGGATTTCGGCCGCCGCATCGGCATCGGCATCGGCAGAGACCAGCGGAACAGGATCAGAGATTACATGATCCGAAACGGCGTCGGCGTACCGAACGGCAGAAGCCGAGCGGCTCTCGGCAGTGAGTTTATCGGGGCCATGCGCGAACTGGCCCCAGAGCAACACAGCGAGCGGCAGAAAGTGGCGTGATCCATGCGATTCTTCAGAGCGATCGGCCGGCTGATTGTGGAATTCTGCGACTCGGCAATTGACTTCGCGTATCCGCCGGGCAACGTCCCGGATGCGGATGATGAGCCGAAGTCAGCGGTCGAAGAGCTGCATCACGTGTTCTTCGTGAGCTGACGCAGCACCCGCGCATGAGAAAGCCCGTGGCTGTGTCGTGCAACCACGGGCCCCGGCCCACACGAGTGAGCCTGAAACGCAGTGATTCCAAGCTACCCGGGCGGATGGCTGAAATCAATCGGCCCGGAAGTGCTGTCGATCGGTGCGGCGATTGACTGAAAGACGTTGTCTCGACATCAGCCAGACATCGGGAAGACGTTGTCTCGACATCATGTAGACGCCGGTTAGAAAACGTAGCGCCGGGCGGTGAGTGGCGGTCGAATGAAAAGCGTAGCGCCCAGATGATCACCTGTAGCAGTCGAATCAGACTTTCGGAGAATCCGAAATCGTCTGAACC
>Ga0209501_10003271_pt1 | contig 16408 bp, 18 predicted proteins | sample ArcticOcean_MG_C_4_FD_187434 | JGI IMG/M metagenome (GOLD analysis project Ga0209501, IMG submission 187434) | Marine microbial communities from western Arctic Ocean - ArcticOcean_MG_CB4_134 (SPAdes) (version 2) | ecosystem: Environmental > Aquatic > Marine > Oceanic | place: Arctic Ocean...
AATTCTCAACGTCTTCGGCACCCTGGCTACCAAAATCTGGCCTTCCCCTCAATTTACTACACCCAACCCAAGAATTTGAACCACTACAGCTTTCCTGCCAATCACTACTGGGGTTAGACCCTATACTCTAATGATGGCCTTCTCGTATCGGTTTCACGGGTGCGTGAACGTAGGTCCTGTGCAACCCTCACAATAGAGAATCTGAATAGAACACTAGGAGAGAGTAACAGAATGATGACACTTTCTATTCGAATAAAGGTCACGGCCCTTTTCGCGTTGACGATGCTAGTCGGAATCGGCGTTTCCGGGGCCAATTACAAGCCGATCGTCCTTGATCCAACATACGATCACGACAAATGGAACACAGAGCCAGACGATCATATCCGCGAGTTTCGAGCGTTCACTGCCAGTTTTGATGGGGCGGATGATGGGAACGGTGATGGTGACGAATTGGATGACAAAGACAAGTGGGGTGTTCCCGAATGGGTGGCGTATGAGATTCGGAAAGCGCCGTCCAGCTTAGGGGCTGCACCCAACCGCCCCTCTCCATGGATTCATGACAACACTCTGTTCGCAGAGGAGATCTGCCCGGACGATGCCAGTTATAAGCATTCCAATTTCTCCCGAGGGCATATGTGCATGAAGAGCATTGCTTGGCGCCTTGGAGCTAACGCAGATTGGAATACTCACACGACGATCAACGCCGTTCCTCAACTTCAAAGTCACAACGGCAAGATTTGGTTAAATCTCGAAGAGAAGACAAAGGATTGGGCCGACAAATACGGTAAGATTTGGGTCATTTGCGGGCCGATCTTTGATAACCAGGTTCCAACCAAATGGATCGGTGATCACGATGAGAAGAAGGTCGCGGTGCCAGACAAGTTTTTCAAAATCGTGATTCGAGAAAAGACCGGGCCTCAGGACCTGATCGCAATGGCGTTTATTCAGCCTCATACGAAGATCGACAAGGTAGGGGGACGATACGAGCACGAGACATACCTTCGATCGATCAAAGACGTTGAGGCCGCTACCGGGATTGATTTCCTTACTTCCTTGCCTGACCACGTTGAACAGGCCCTTGAAGGGGCCAAGGCAACGGCGCTCTGGCCAACTGAGGGGCTACCGGAGGTTGTTGGAGAGGACGACGATCACGCTACCGCCCTAATTGCTGCTCGAAAGGCAACCGAGGAGGCCCATGCTTACGTAGATGCCTTTAACAGGGCCTTTAACAGGAAAGAACCGACCAGTGATGGGGAGGGATCCTCTGGGCACAAACTGAAGATCGTGAGTGTGGTGCCTAATCCCGTTGGAGTAGACGCTTTATCGGAGGCGGTGGCAATCCGTAACGATTCGAATGTCGCGGTGGACTTGTCTGGATACAAACTCCAGGACGATGACAACACGGGTTGGACTCTCAAAGGTGTTCTGCAACCTGGTGCCACTCGAACCTTCGTGGCATCAGAACGCCTTGGTTCCCTTAAACTCGCCAACAATGGTGATGTGGTGAAACTGGTATCGATTGCGGATGGAAGGATCATGCATGAGGTGCGATATGGTAAGGCGCGATCGGGGGAGACGTTCACTTTTTAGGCGTTTCCTCAGTCTCATTAGCTGGAGAAAATCCGTCTCATCCGTTCAGCCTATTGAGCGGGTGCATTTGAAAGGGAGGGTCAGTTTTTGGCCTGAGACCAATATTCTTCCCATCATTGATTTGCGCGAAGAGTCCGTAGATTCAGCATAGGCTGAACATGAGCCTCTTTCCACCATGCCCCGGAGATCTTCATTCTTTTCTGAATGACGGGTCTAACCCAACAAAGGCACCTCATGTTTCGTAGGGATTTCCTTAACCCCTTGGTTAGTGGCTTTTTGTGCGATTTTCAACTCCCAAATTCGAAACCGAATTCTGAAGAACTTTTGGAAGACTCAAAAATCTGCTTCTATCGGTTCTCGATGTCAGTCTTGCTCCAAACTGCGTATTCCGACGTTAGTCGGACACCTGTTCCGATTTCAATTCGGACAGTGATTCCGAAGATCGTTCGGACACCTATTCCGACAGTCCCCTGCCCCATTCAGATTCCGTCTTTGGCGCATACAGCAACCCCATGGAAGCCTCGACTGGATTGTATGTTTCTGGTAGAATAGAGCGATGAGATGGCAAAACCACATCCTATCTGACCCTGCTCATTGCAAGGGACGCCCGTGTATTAGAGGAACACGGGTAATGGTCTCTGCCGTTCTCGATAACCTTGCCGACGGAGAAAGCGTCGAAAGTATCCTGAGAGGCTTTCCCTCAATTAATGCTGAGGATATTCATGCCTGTATCTCCTACGCCGCTGATTTGACTCGAGCTGAGTCATTCGAAATTGCCACAAGCGTCTAAACGTGAAGTTCAAGCTCGACGAAAATCTACACCAGGATTGTGCCGATTTGCTCAACCGTTTTGGTCACGACGCCATGACGGTCTTTCAGCAGAACCTTTCGGGTGAAGCTGACCCTACTATTGTCAGAATTTGCGATAGCGAGAATAGAGCTCTGATAACTGCAGACCTCGACCTTTCTGATATTCGGGAATTTCAGCCTGAGAACCACGCTGGATTCATCGTGTTGCGCATGAAGCAGCAAAGTCGACGGCGCCAGGTTGCCCTTCTCTCTGGAATTCTGCCTTTGCTTGAGACGCGTCCTGTTGCGGGGCACCTCTGGATTGTTGAACCCGGGAAGGTTCGTATTCGGTCTAACTCCCCTTTCTGATTCACTCTCACTCTGACTGAAGAAGCCTTTCTACTCCTACTTGGTTTTATCCAAGCTCTACAGCTTTGGCTGTGAACGGAAATAACCTGCCTCAATTCCCAGTAGAAACATCAGAATTAGCTTTAAGTTGGAGCAATAATGTCTCCAGCAACTCGATTTTCTCCGATTCACTGGCTGTTGGCTTTGAAAAACGAATTGATACAGTCCCGTTTGCCATCGAATACTGGTATGTAATTGCCTTCGGGACAGATTTCCGACCTGCCTTGCTGCTCCTGGCCCGTTTTACTGTCAATTCTCCATTTACAGCCTTGTGCCAGAGTCGTTTCTGCTTTTTCGAGTCTAGCTCCTTAACAATCTCCAAAAGAATCGACTTCGTCACGTGTTCAGACGTCTGAACACCTTCAAGAATCTCTTTGGGCAGGTCGAGAATACGTAAGGTTTGATTAATTCCTGATGCCGACTGCCCTAGTCTTCGAGAAAGCTCTCGTTGGCTTATGCTGTGGTCCTCGATAAGGCTCCTGTAACTCGTCGCTTCTTCAACCGGATTTAGATTCTTCCGATGAAGGTTCTCGATGAGTTGCAACTCCAGTTTTCTATGCTCATCAATGGTTCGGACGATACAGCGCAATGTTTGAAGCCCCGCAACCTTACTTGCGGTATACCGTCGTTCTCCGGCAATAATCTGGAAATTTTCTTTTCCATCTGCTTGCACGATAATTGGACAAAAAACTCCGTATTCTTTTATCGATGCTGCTAAAGCTTCGATATCACCAAGATTCTTCCGTGGCTGGCTAGGGTCTGGCTTGATGTTGCCAAGAGGGATGTCCGCAAGACTATCTTCCCGGTCATTAACAGGGTTATAGCGGCTCGCAAACTGTCCGGAAGCCTGTTTAGCAATGCGGTCTTTTAAGCTGGCCATATGCGAATAACCTCTTCAGTTAAAGCCACGTAATCCTTTGCTCCCCTACTCTTTTTATCATACTCAACGATATCTTTCGGGGGTTCTTCTGTCTGTGCTCGATTCAGCGACTCATTTCGATGAATTCTCGATTCCAATACTTTCTCATTCAACGGTTCGAGAATCTTTCGTACTTGCTCGTTAGTAACTGTCGCTTGTCCCATTACCATTGTGAGTACAATGCGATAATCCCAAGTTCCTTCCCTCTGTTTGATTGCCTGAAGCGTCTCTAACAGGTCCCCTAGCCCTCGAATTCCGTAACCCGAAGGCTGTGTAGGAATTAAGAAATAATTCGCAGCAACCATTGCATTCACAGGAAGCACCCCAAGAGTTGGTTGGCAATCAATGATAACATAATCAAATCCAGTTACCTTACTCAATGCATCTGCTAGCTTCTGCTCTCTAAAATGCTGTGATTGTAGTTGGGTATCTGCTTTAGCAAGGCTGATTGAAGCTGGAACCAATTTCAAATTTGGTAGATAGGTATCCTGTTGAATCTCCAAGATAGATTTGCTTCCCCCAAGCAGAACATCTCCGATTGTGTGTTCGGTTATATTATCGGGTTCGATTCCAACACCAACGGTTGCGTGTGCCTGAGGGTCCAAGTCCACCAACAGCGTTCTTTTTCCCATTCGTGCCAGACATGCTGCCACGTTCACGGAGGTCGTAGTTTTACCAACACCTCCTTTCTGATTAATAACGGCTACTATATTCATGTCTTTGCTCCACCTCCCTTAAGGATTTTAAAAATTCTCGCTGATATCTGCGCCTTGATAAGTGTTTCCTTCAAAGGGCTCCCTCCGACGACTAACTCTTTGGTAATATCATCCATTGTATCCATGACTTCATCTCTCAGAGAATTCTGTTCAGGTTCCGACAAAGCATCCCAATAGTTGTCAATCATGGTTTGCTTCCTGAGCGCCTCCTCCTTCTTTGCGGCCTCTTTAGCATCGCTCTGCTTTCTTAGCGCAGCTTTCTTTCTTTGCTTTTCAAGGGTCGCAGCTTCTTTCATTTCTCGTTCCTCTGGAGATTCATATTCCTTGGGGGCTTCGTAGTTCTTACGAATAGAAGCAACCAAAAAACCCCCAGGATTCTGTACTCGTGTTTTTTCTTTGGATTGTAGCCAGTCAAAAACTTCGATTTTCTCTTCGATTTGGATGGCCTCCTCCGTCGCTATCAGCTCCTTCGCCACTGATTCCGTAACTCCACGGAAGATTAATCCTTCCAAAAGGTCTGGTCTTTCGGGTTGGGCACCAACTGCTTTTGGAATTTCTGAGGCATTAGCTTTCTCAAAATCAACCTCCCATGTTCCAACTTGGAACTTACGAAATCGCTTGCTCGGAGTTACTTGTTTTAGAAAATTAAGGCTTTCAAGCTCCTTAATTGCTGGAAGCAACTTCCTCTTTAGATTCGCTACATCATAGCTCCGAGCAAGTCCCAGATGCTCCCACGCCAGTTCCTTGAGATTAAATGATAGCTTCTTTCGTAGGTAGAATCGCTTATCGAGAAAACGATAAAGCCTCTTCGCTATTGCGCTATTCAGCTTCTTGTAAAACTCAAAATCGAGACTCTTAAGATTTCCTGCCCGAAAGCTCTGAAAAATAATATCGTTCCATGTGAAGTAAGAGAAGGGGAGGTCTTCCTGGTGTATTTTCTTTGTCTTACGGCGTTCTTTGTCCAAGAGTGAAATATTATCGAGGATATGGAATGTTTCATTAACCCAACATTGCTCCTCCTTATTCCACCACGCTTTGTCGTAATGAAGGGTAACTCCTACCCATCGCTTCAATGATTCTTCAATTCGAGCATAGCTTTTTGATTCATCTCTCCATCCTAGAATTTGGATAAGCTGGTACCGTGAAAAATGGACTTTCCGTTCTGCGAATCGCTGAATCTTTGCGAGTTGAATGAGTCCCAGAACAATTTCGTCATCAAGAGCCGTTGGAAGGCCGTATTCGGTCGAGGCTGATATCACTAGCCTTCGAGTAACGGATTTCCGTTGAGAAGAATCCCAAAGTGTATCTTCGAATACTAACTTTTGTTTGTCAGGGTCGGTTCGAGTAGATATTGCCGATAGGGGGAACTCAGCTAGGTTTAATTCGTCCCTTCCATTAGTAATCTTTGGTGGAGTAGGGGAAGGACGGTTATTTACATCCTTATTGCTCACTTATTTCTTCTTCATTTCAAAAAAGCAACACCAACATCTTCACTTTCCTGTTATTGTTATTTTGAAGGTTTGAACATAGTTAATAGTTATGTTCTGAAAACCTGTTGATAATGAACGACTTACAACGAATTAAATGTCTCAAATCCCGGTAAAACCTGTCTCAAATCCCGGTAGAGCATGTCTCATTTCCCAGTAAAACCTGTCTCGAATCCCCGTAAATACATGTTTCATTTCCCAGTAGAGACTGCCTCATTTCCCAGTATGCCACAAGGTGAAAAACCTGTCCCGAATCCCGGTAGTATCATTAAGGGATATCTGTTTCGTTTCCCGGTATTGGAGTTCAGACGTCTGAACATATTGATAGAGTCACATAACGGACGGTGACAATGAATGGGGCCAGTGTTACCGAGCTTGTGGCAAAAGAGAGGTGTGTTCTCCGACGTTCATTGTTGGTGAAATTCCCCAAAGGAAGGGCTAAACCAGTTCTCCTGTTTTCAACCGCATTCAAACTGGTTAAAGGAAGCATACCCCCGGAGAGAGAATTACTTTCTGGGTTTGGATTGAAGTCACAAACTTTGATTCGAGGTATTTTCAGACGGGCTGTTCAACTCGGTAAACCAAGACTCACCATCTTGGCTAAGAGAGAAATGACTAACCACCGTTTCAAAAGGAACAGTTCCGTAGAGCCGGATGCATCGATAGGTGCTTGTCCGGCTCGAGGGAGGCTCTGAGGAGTAAATTTTCTATCTTCTGTGCATTGGAGTTTCTCCAGGTGCAAATCGAAGAAATCAATCCCTCAGTTCTATCCCATGTAATTTGGTGGAAACAGGGCTACCGAGACAAACTTCAAACCGCATATGCGAATTGAAGCCGTGATGGTCAAAGTGGGTGAAAATCCTATCCATGGGATTCGGACCAAAAGCTGAAAGGCTCAATTGGGTGAAAGGCTCGCAGGTTCGTAGCAGAACCCATCGGGAGATGGGCTGTGTTTTGACAAAGGGGGTTTGGCCGCCGGCCAAACATGTTTACTTAGGAACGCCTATAATTGGCGTGCCTCAATACTGGAATGTGGGGGCGCGCGAGTTTTTAAAAACTCACGTGCTTCCCCACAATGAGCGCATGACTCGAGAATGCGTGACGGAAGACGAAAACGAGGTTTAGAAAGGAAGGTGTTTAACCGAGGTTTGAGGAAACTGGCCGAGTTCCCTCGAGGGCTTTTGTGGATTGTGCCTAAAACAATCCACACACTGAAGGCAAACAGAGAAGAGGGGAGGGGAGTATGTATCGATGTGAAGCGACTTCAGTTGCTGGCTTTGTTCAGCAACTGGCCGTGGCGTATGTCCGTAACGGTTACTGGTTCTATGTTCAGGGAACCATTCCGAAACGAAAGAGCCCGGACAAACAACTTCAAAAGGAGAACAAGGCCTTGCGCGGCCAGTTGCAGGACGCTCTGGCGGAGAACGCCATCCTTCGCCAAAAGATCGATGCATTAGCCCAACGAATCTTCGGTAAGAAGAGCGAGCAGTTGGACGCCAATCAATTGGAGATGCTGCTTAGTGGGATGGAGAGCCAAGCTAAGGCCCCGGAGAAGGAAGAGGATTCAGACGAAGAGCCAGCCTTGTAGAATGACAATTATCTTTCGAGAGAGCGGTGACCATTAGAATTCACGATTGAGTTGGGGGTATCTTGCATGGTTTTGGGGAAGGGCGTTCCGGAAGGAACACCTCACCAACACTGAGCGCGATGATCAGACGGATGAGTTTCCAATCTGGGGAGGAGCGAAGAGACGCGATGCCTAGGTTAATCTTGGATATGAACGACTGGATGTGGGAACGATTCGCAAAGACATGAAAAAGCGATCGAAGGACCCATCAGGAACGTGAAAAGCGTTTTTAAGAAATTATATCAATGTGTCGTGGCGGATCGATTTCTGTGTGGTTCCAAGCGTTGAATTCAAGTAAAGTCGAATGTGACCCTTTTGGGCTACGATTGAAGTTTTCACCAGGACAGCTCACTTGTGCCTACGCTGCCAGCCAAGCGGGCAGATCAGGGGAGGTGAGCCAATTGGGAAGGGCGATGATATCTTCTTCGGCATCTCGGATCCGTTCCATGAGCTTTGGCCAAGCATCTTCCAGGTCACTCTCTTGGTCTGTCTTGGCGGTGAGGCTGTTCTTGCGGGCGCTGGTCTTGTCTTCCACGTGTTTAGCGAGCACGTCACCCACATCGATCGGTTGGAAGTCACGCGGGATCCGTTTACCGTGCAGGCAGATCGTTGCGGCATCCTGTTTGGTGGCACATCGATCATACATGGACTCTTCGATCGAATCTTTATGGAGGATCACGTAGATGTTCGCGGGTGCCGCCGAGTTGACTCGATCGATACGACCTTTGGCTTGGTGGAAGGGGCCGTAGCTAAATTCGATTGAGAGGATGATCTCGTTGGGGCAATGGGAGTAGCTATGCCCAGCAGCGCACTTGATTCCCATGAGATGGACTCGAGTTTTCCCTGACTTGAAGAGTTGTGATTGGTGGGCGGCGTGCTTGGCGCCAACTTCAGAGTCGATGCGTGAGATCTTTTCACGGCCGATCGCTTCACCAAGCAGATCATGCACGGCGTTAGTCTGCTCGATGCGGGAGGAAATGATCACGACTTGCTCGCCGCGATCGAGCATCTCAGCCACGAGCTCGAGGCAGGCTATGATCTTCGGGTTGAATCGGCTAAGCACGGCCGGACCACCAAACTTCACAGTGGCAGGCGCGGCCGCAATCTCCCTGAGATAGGTGATTTGGATTCCGGCCCGTTGCCAAGCGTTCTTCGCGGGAACATTCGATCCGTCTAGGAAGTGATCGTAGAGGCTGCTTTGATCGGTGCCCATCGCGACGCGCACGTCGGTCACGATCGCTTCCTGGTAGTCTGGGTTGCACATCTCTTTGCTGATGAATGCCAGAGTGGGTTTGATCAGTTTCAGGAGCCGTGCTGGTGAGCTGATAACGGGGGAGGTCTTGAGGCATTTTCCTTTGTAATCAGGGTTGGCTTCTTGCCTGAGTTCTTCTGATGTGAAGTCTCGCTCGGTCGAAAGGAAGGTGTCATTGAAGCGTTCAATTTCGTCGATGGCATAGGGCCAGGTGGCATTCCTTCGCTCGCCTCGAAACCAATCATCGACAGTGAGCCAGCCCATAATAGAGAAGAGGTTGGACACGATGTTAGGGATTGGTGTGGCCGTAAGGGCGTATCGATAGGTGGGTTGCATGCGGCAGATGCGGCCTGTGATCTGAGCCGAAAGATTCGTCATGATCTGAGCCTCATCCAGAATGATCGCATCGAACGCCTTGGCGTTGAAGGTGGCAATCTCGGTAGCGAGGCAGGGGATAGCGACACAGTTGATTCCGGCTTTCGCATGCCCGACTCCTTTGGTGCAATCAATCGTGTAGCGTTTTCTGATCTGAGTGCATTTGAATGGGGTGCTGCGTCCAAAATCGTTGCGCCCTTGAGCGAACTGGCCTTTTCGGATGAATTCCAGTTCAGACTTATCAAACCCCCTTCTTTCGAGGTCTTCAATGGATCCGGTTACGGTCTTCTCTGAGCCGTCATCGATGAGTGTGTAAACCTTCTCCGATGGTCCCGGATCAATCTCGTGGGCTGAGCATAGCTTCATGTGATCCCATGAGGCGGTGAGATTCTCGAGGCTTCCATTCCGGAACATCGCCTCGTAGTAGGAGATGTAGATCCCACGCGGGAGGGTGCCATCGGATTGCTTGAGTCGGTGGAAGTCTTCTCGCTCGGTTAATGTGTAGATCGGCACGCCGGGGGCGAAGCGCTTGATCTCTTGCGCCCACTGAGAGGCGACGGTGTCAGCGCCTTTCCGCTTCTGACTCTTGATGGTGCCTTGCGGGGCGACGATCAGAGCGCGGCCGTTGAAGTCTTTACCTATCCCGAGCTGAATTTGAAGGAGTGCCAAGCCCATTAAGGTCTTACCACAACCTACATCAGCCGCGATCAATGCCCGCTTGCTAATGCCGACTCGAGAGAGGTATTCGATTTGTCCAGGATAGAAGGAGAAGTCAAAGCCTTCATTGGCGCTCCGGATCAGCTCGGTGATGGTCTGGAGTTTGTCTTGGATCTCGTTGTACCGCTCAGGATAGATTTCCTTGACGGTGGGGATGTCTGGCCGCTCGAAGACTTTCCATAGCACACTGTCTTCGTTTTCGGTGTGCTTAGCGTCAGGCTTCTCGCTTGGACGATCCATGAACCTGTGTAACTGGCTTTTATCGTCAAGCACTTGAATGTAACGGTCTTGCCCTGCGAGCTCACAAGAGTGATCGATCGTGTAGGAGCCGCCTTCTTTGTTGAAGTGCTGTTTCTTACGCCCGAACTTCTGGGTAAAGGAGTAAGTCCCTGTCGAGAGCGTGTAACGCTTGCCCTTGGTGAAGGCAGCGGTAGGCAATGCGGAGGAATCAATGCAGAGGAGTGCCTCGATCTCATCGGCATAGCTCACGCTTTCGAAGTCGGTGGCTGGCATGATGGGGGTGATGGCGCCTAAGACTTGCACAAGGGCTTCCTTGATCGCTGCTTGAGCGTCGGGAGCGACCGTGTAGGTGCCGCTCTTGACTAAGTCTTGCAGGACTTTGCGTGTGTCGGCTTCGGTGGTGAGGGTGAGTGGGTGGCAGTCCTGGATTCTGAACAGTTTAAGAATGTTTGCTCGCGGGATCCGCTTCTCGAGTTGGAACCGTGTGCTCAAGTGAACTTGCAGCATGCCCTTTTCAAGCCAGACATTGAATGGCTTGGGTTTCGAATCTTCCTTGAGAATTTTGCTAAGCGTCGCCCAGGTCTGCTCGAGTGTGGCTCGCGGTGTCGCATCTGGCATGTAGTGCTCAGCCTTTGGTTTAATCCCTCTGCTGGCCTGTCGGTAGGCTGCGATGTCGAGTGTGTCCAGGTCGATGATAGGGGAGGGGACGTGCCCGGCCTCCGATCGTTGCCAATGGATGATGCCGACTGAGACGTCGCACTGTTTCCATAGTCCAACGGGCAGTTTCTGGTAGAGGTAAGTCCAGGGGTGCTCGTGAAGGCCGAGTCGCTCAATCGTCTTATGGTTGGCAATGAAGTAACCATAGCCTTGGGGAGCGGCGAAGCGTTGGATTTGTTTCCATGTGTATTCCGTTGAATCCATGCTCGACCCGTCTGGGAGTTTCCAGGTGATACCGAAGGGTGGGTTGGCGACTTGGCAGATGAAGTTAGTCTCGGGGAAGTGTTGTTCCAGAAGGTTCCAAACACTCACGCTGTTTCCTGTGATAAGTTTTCCAGGGTAGCCTTCGTCTTTGACTCGCTTGTCGAGCTCAATCCCAAATCGCCCTAAGTCCCAGCCATAGAAGCCGCTTTCCAGGAGGTTGCCGGCTGCGCTTTGCGGGTCCAAAACGGTTGCAGGTGATTGGCAGGGTAGTTGGGATGTGAACAGCCGAGCCCACTCTGGAGGGGTGGAATACTGTTGTTGCCCTGCGAGTGTGGCTCCTCGGGCGGTGGTGGCGGCGTTGATGAATTCCTGTAGGTTTTCTTCAGCGATCGTCGACCGTTGGTCTTTGTGTGCAATCATAAGAGTCTTTGATTATCGTTTGTAGAGAAACTTGTTGGTTTCCGCTTGGGTGGGCAGTTCGGGGGAGAACCACCAGGGAATGAACACGTCATCGAAGCCGTCGATCGGTAGAAGGCGAGGCATACCATCATCGGTTTCTCTGATCCCGTCCCATGAGCACGTAATGAGTTGGTCCTAGTAAATATCGTAACCGACCACGACAAGGTTTGGATCTGGTTTTTCTTCTTTAATGTGAATCCACGCGTTTTTCATTTTTGATTTCATGCGGCCTGTAGGGAAGCGGTTTGAACGTCGAGTAAGGCTTGGCGAACGTTGCCGCAGCACATTTCGGCGATGGTGGTCACGGTGGAGAATGAAAGGTTCCAGTTGGCGTTAATCAGTTCGGCGATCTCATCAGAGGACGGTGCCTTGATTGGGAGGACCATGAAGCGTGAATGGAATCGGTCTTCAAGGTCGCTCGGCTTGCAGTTGCTTGTCGCAATGAAGAGCGTGTTCTTTGGGAGGTCATCCAGTGCGGTGAGAAGCCGAACTTGAGCGGCGTGCGGTACCTTGTCCACTTCCTCGATCCGGATCACTCGGTAGCGGTCGGCGTGAAGGCTCCGGAGATGGAAGCTTCGTTCAAGCTCGGCCGCTTGCTCAATCTTGAACCCGGTGCCGTTGAACTTTTCCGAAGACCATTGATCGATCTCGATTTGATCGAGAATCCAATCTACGAGGGCGCTCTTTCCAATCCCAGGTTCCCCGAGGAGAAGGATCTTGAGAGGAGCCCTATCGGCCAGCTTGAAGAGGTCACGCAACATGAAGGCCGCCTTGCGGGCGGATCCGATGAATTGTTCAGGGGTGTTTGGTTTGTAGCAGCTAGGAAGGGTATTCATAGGGGTCTGATTAGTTGATTAGGTCTTCGGGAGTGATATCCGTTAGGTTTTGAATAAGGTCTTTGTACCAGTCCTTTACTTCAGTGATTGTAGGCCGAGTGTCAGGTGATTCTTCTTGAATCAGGAGTTCATCAAGCACTCCTTTGAGTGGCTCCTCTGAGTAGGCAACAACCACATCGCCTTCGCTTGGGCAATCCACAGCGTAGAGGGTCCACGGCGGACCAGGGAAAAGGACCGTGTCGTGCGTGGCTCCGAACATCTGAGACTCACACCAAAGAAACCTAAACCCTGGCCCTAACGTGCAGGTCTGAGCTCGGTTGTCGCTGACTTGATACTCAGTGTTACTGTCTAAGTCTGGGTAGAACGATTCGATTTTTCCAAGGAGTTCCACGTGCATCTGTCCAGCAACAATCCGGTGACATGAATCAGGCAGTGGCCTATTCCAGTAGCACTCGATCACGACGCAAGGAGGCCCATCATCATGGGTAATGATCGTAGAGGTAGCAACGAATTGGTAGGGCGCTGCCAACTGAACGATGATGTTGCTCTTGCCTCCGGGCTCGGTGTGAGCGGGGCAGAAGAAGGGTTTGAATGTTTTAAGCGGCGAGTTGGTCTTCATTGGCGAATCTTTCAATTGTTTTACGGGTATAAGTGTTATCGAGGACGTGGGCCACGCTGCCTTGACTCCAAGGGGTGCCTGATTTGTTCGGGATACCTTGATCGTTGAGCCATTGGGCAAGTCTGGAATAGCTCGGCGGTCGTCCATTGATGCTGGGGATAATTGTCCCGTCTTCAACGGTGGCGTTGCTGCCGTACCGTTGAATGATCAGCATTTGCAATGTGCGTTGTTCGTTGGGCTCGATAATGAGCTCTTGAATGATCTTACCTCGAGCGTTGATTCGTTCGGTGTCAACGGCCTGCCATCCAAAGGGGATGGTGCCGCATCGTTCACCCCAACTACCAGGGATGGTAGTTTGATCTCGTTTGGATCGCATTCGGTCAAGGATCCGCTCTTTAATCCGATCGCGCTCGAATTCTGCAAAGGCGGCCATCATGGTGATAACCATTTTACCGGCTGATCCGCCAGTAGTAATGATGTCACCTCCTAGGTCAGTGAAGTGAATGACCGTATGATGAGTTTCGCAGATCCGAACCACACGAAGGATGTCTTCAGCGGAGCGTCCGAGGCGATCGAGCTTAGCCACAATGATGTGACTGATCTCTTCACGCTGGACCGCTTGCAGTAGCCGACCGGCTCCGGGGCGTTTCGCAAAGGCGATCGATCCGGACACGTCGGTGTCTTCGTATGGTTCGGGATCCTTGAAAGAGGGATCACTGTCCCGCTTGAATTCACAGTAACGAAAACATTGATCATCCTGTGTGTTGGTTTCCTGCAAGCCCGTTGAGACACGGACATAGGTGGCTGCTATTTTGTTTGTCATGATGGTAGTTCGGTCTGGAGAAGGTTGTCGCAGTGGATTTGGCCTCGGTTGGTGATGTGATAGCTCGTTTCCGTTGCATCGAGCATGCCTTCGCAAACGAGTTTCTCGATCATTCGGTAGTATTGATCGCGGTCCCATGGGTGGTAACCTTCAGGGGGTAGCCATCCGTCGTTGGTTTCAGTGAGTAGAAGGAGTGCAAGCGTTGTCGGTGTGAGGACATCGTTGCGGATCTTTTTGAGTTCCTCTTGGGATGGTTGGTCTACTGTAGCCATGATGGGAGATCTTCTGTTGGTGGTTTAATGTTTCGGATAGCCGCTACATCAAGAGGATCCACTCGGCCACTAGCAACGGCGATCGGGGTATCGATCGCTTGAGTTTGGGAGATGTGAAAGAGGGCGCATCGGCTCGGCCTAAGCTTGCCTTCCTTGCCTTCCTTGCCTTCCTCCGCCTCGGTTCCCTTTGATTTGATTGGTACCCACGTTAGGATTTTAAGGGAGTGCTCGCCTTTCTTGACGCGCCTGCCTTTAGCCTTCCAAGCATTGAAAGTGAAGACGTTCTCCTTGGGGATGATGTCTCCTGCGGGGATGCCTCGAGCAGCGAAGCCGGCAATCACTGCCGCATAGTTCGCTACGGACGGGTTCTGTTGGATTCGTTCGAGTGCTTCTTGGGCACTCACGTTTATCTTGCGCCGGCTGTTGCCTTTACTTGGCTTCTTAGCCTTGGGTTTCTCGGGCTGCTGGGAGTCTTCGAAGGGGTCGTATCGTTTAGTCATTTTCTTTTTGTGGGGTTGAGGTGAGCCAGTTAGGGAGTAAAGAGGCTTCAACGAAGCCTTGTTGATTCAGGTTGATGCTCCAGGTGTGGCAGAAGCTGCATAGGTCTTGGACGCCTTTCCTATTTACTAGGTAGCCTCTTCCATCCTCGCTGGCGCTTACGTGCTCTCTAAATATCCCTAGCCCGTCCTGGCGGTAAGAGACGGGGAGGAATTTCCATGTGCAAGAGTGCTGATGCCAGACGCATTCAATTTCGACGTCCGGATCACGCATCATGTCACCGTTCTGTGTGAATGTGTGCATCATGGATATCATTCGATTGCCTCGGGGTCCGTCACCCATCCACTCAATTGAGAGGGGCATATAGGGCCCGACACAGAATTTCCAAGCGAACTCAGTGATGGTCCCTCGGACATCCCGGTTCAGGAGCATCCTGTTAAGGCTTGGGATCGATGCTTCAAAATCCCCTTTCATTGTGCCTCCATGGGTTTGCATCGGCCAAGAGCACGGGTGGTGATTCGGCGTCGGCATTTGCGATCGCGATTGATTGATTTCTGAATCCCTGTCGAGAAATCAGCGTAGTCTTCTCCGGGCGGCCGGCTGTCGGTTTTGATTATCAGATTGGTCATAGTGATTCTAGTTGTGTTGATAGTTGGGTTATGTCGGCTGGTGAAAGGTCTGGCGTTCAGGCACTCTGCGTGTTTGAACCCGCAGTATTCTAACCGCCCATCCCTCTTTTTCGTGAAGATGGCGTAATAGTCACCACACCAGTGGTAACCGTCGCCACAGCTTTCCCTGCCGCAGCAGATCAAGGCGTCCACCTTGATCGCAGCCGCAATTCCGGCCCACCTCTTGTTATCTGCTGTCATAGATGTTCCTCTATAACAGCGGCGATCGCGTCGAACGTCAGCCCGTCGTCGTTGAGCTTCGTTAACTCATCCACTCCACCATCCACGTATACCGTTGGTGATTGAAGTTGCAGTCCCGCCCATTCCATTACTGCTATAGGTAGGGTTAGTGTGCTGTCACAAGGCCCAACGCTTTGAGCGACGAAGCGAAACTCATCCCACAGTGGGTCAGCTTTCCACGGCGTAACCACGCGATCTGTGACGGCTATTTCACACAGCACGCCCAAGCAGCAGTGCTTGTCACCCAATTTCAAGTGCCCCTTTCCTTGCTCGTAGTGGCCGGATCTAAGGGCTTCCACCCACCTCTTTTTGATTGCTTTGTTCATATTATCCTTCGTCGTATTGTGGGCGGATAGCCGCCCACTCCTTAAGCCCCGCAATGTCGAATCGGGACAGCTTGAGGTCACGCCGATCCAAGGCGAATTGGGCGACCTTATTGCAAGGGATGATCTCATTGAGCATCCCCTCTGCCTTACTTGCGTCATTCGGGTAGAAGGTAACTCCTAGACCGCCGTATGGAGAAACCCACGGTCTTATCTCTGGCATCGCGCAGTCCACCGAGCCCTTGTTGAGCAACCCGCTCAACTGAACTAATCTTCCTTTGTTCATACTTTATTCTCCTCTTGATACGTTGCTGCCCATAATCCATTATTGTCAGCCTACTTGTAGTCTTTTCTCTTCGGCCTAAACCATTAGCGGGTTTAGGCGTTATTCAACGCCTGCATCAATGGCGATCGCTATTGATGCAAAGTCCTCACCTGAGTCGTTCATAGTGGTCAGCGAATGAAGACCGACCACCGTCCGTGGGGATCGCCCCTTCAACCCTGTCAGGAGCGGTTTCGATAGGGGCTTTTTCTGGCGTTTTGAAAAGGGGCGTTTAGTGAGCCCTCTTTGTCTCTACTTCGGTCATTCGATTGAAGGCATCTTATTGCTTCTTCTTCGGAACTTGTTC
>Ga0209501_10003272_pt1 | contig 16406 bp, 18 predicted proteins | sample ArcticOcean_MG_C_4_FD_187434 | JGI IMG/M metagenome (GOLD analysis project Ga0209501, IMG submission 187434) | Marine microbial communities from western Arctic Ocean - ArcticOcean_MG_CB4_134 (SPAdes) (version 2) | ecosystem: Environmental > Aquatic > Marine > Oceanic | place: Arctic Ocean...
AACAGTACAATCACATCCGCCCGCATCAGGCTCTGAACATGCGTCCACCGATGCCCGAGACCCTATCAGAAAGTGGTACATAGAACGGGGGCTTTACACCGAGCGCCGTAACAGAATCCCCATAGAAATAGAAAATTGAACCCGTGCCGATAAAAAATATAGACAAGAATATCAAAATACAGTTGAAATAAACAAATGTTCTTTTAAGATTTAATCTCATCTTTTTCTCATTATCGTGATCAAATTAGTAAGTTCTTCGTCTCTGCTTTAAATATATAAATATACTATTATAATAACATTGTCTAGATAACTCTAACTGTCCATCCATATTGCAGCTAAACAGATCCCATAACGGAACTTCGAACCATATCTTGCCCCATGTGATGCTCCTTCGGCCGGCGCTCAACCATCGCGCCGCGAAACCGTACCGGGCGAACTACACAGTCTCAGCATTCGGGTTCGAGATCGTGGTTCGTTGCATCAGACGTCGGTGGCGCTGGGTATCGTATTTGGTGGCTCGGTGTAGGGCGGCGCGATTGTCCCAGATGATGAGATCGCCCGTGCGCCAGTCGTGGCGATAGGTGTGCGCCGGCCGGGTAGCTAGTTCCAGAAGCTCGGCCAGCAGCGCCCGTCCCCCCTCGACCGTCCAGCCGACGATACCTGAGGCATGTGCACCGATCATCATTGACTTTCGGCCGGTCACTGGGTTCGTCTGAACTAGGGGGTGGCGCACCGACGGCGTCTGGGCGGCTTCTTCCGGGGTAAAGGTGAAGCCGATCTCGCGCCGCGAATGCAGCAGGTCATGCTCAACCACGAGCGCGGCAAGAGCATCTTGGCGGGTGGGAGACAATGCCTCATAAGCCGCACGAGTCGAGGCGAATTCGGTGGCGCCGCCCCCGGGAGGCACCTCTCGGGCGGTCAGAATCGAGCAGAGCGACGGCGTCTTCTTGAAGGTGCTATCGGCGTGCCAGAGATAGTTGCCTCGCTGGTAATCCATGCGTCGGTCGTTCTTGGCGATGATGTCCCCGGATTTGATATCGATGTTCGACTGCCGCGCGAAGGCGGTGCCACCGGTCGGACTGGCGCTGACGGTGCGCTCCAGCGGGCCGAAGCGCTCACTGAACGCGACTTGCTGAGCGTCGTCCATCGGCTGGCCCTGAAAAATCAGGACGCCGTGTTCCTCGAATGCCTGTTGGATCTGCTTGAACATCTGGTCATCGAGATTGACCAGATCGATGCCCCCGACGGTGGCGGCGAACACATCGGTGAGCGATTTTACCTCGAGTGGCACGACGAAAACTCCCTATGTTCAGCAGGGCAGCGTTAGCGGTATCTTCGCTTCGAATGGGGCGGGTGTCCAGGACACGGTCGATGTTTGGAGTGTTTCCGGACGGGGGCGAGGCTCGTCTCTGGAGCCGATTTTACCTCAATCGAACACATTGGCCGCTGCATCGGTGATGACGGTCCGGGCCGCGCGTTGCCCCGGCACGCCCCAGACACAGCCGCCGGGATGAGCGCCAGCGCCACATATATAAAGCCTATCGATCGGAGTTTTCGCGCCGTCGCAGCCGGGCGCCGGACGTTGGTCAAACAGCTGACCGATGATCAGATCGCCGTGGAACTGATGCCCGCCGGTCATGAAAAAACGCCGCTCGATATCCAATGGAGTCATCACCTCTGTCGCCGAAATTACCTCGTGTAGATCCGGGGCATGGTGGGCAACGGTGTCCAACACGATCTTGCCGGCCCGCTCGCGCTGGTTGCCCCATCCCCCAAGTGACGGATCGAGATCGTAGGGAAAGTACTGGGCATAGCAGGTGAGTGTATGCCGGTTTTGCGGCGCCAGGGACGGGTCGATCGCAGATTGCATGTGCACGGTCATGAAGGGATTTTGCGACAGTTGACCCTGCTTGGCCTGCTGCCAAGCTGCCTCAACATAGTCCAGGCTCGGACAGATGGTGACCCGGGCCGGCGTCATTTCAGGCGGCAGGCCGGTGAATTTCGGCAACCGGTCCAGGGCGCAATTGACCTTGAGCGCCTGGCCCCGCACCTGGATGCTGTTGATCGCGGTGCTGAACGCTGGCGAAAGGTAGCTCTCGCCGACTAACCCGAGGAAGGTTCGCTGCGGGTCTGCGTTGGAGATCACCATTGAAGCCTGGATGCACCGACCATCGGCGAGTTGGACACCCCGGGCGCGGCCCTCTTGGATGATGATCCGCGCGACTTCGACGTCCGTGCGCAACTCAGCGCCGTGATGTGTTGCGGCCCTTGCAAGGGCATCGGCCAAGCCACCCATTCCGCCCTTTACATAGCCAGTTCGGCCCCGGACCCCCGTGGTGCCACCGAAAAGGTGATGCGCCATGACATAGGCGGTGCCTGGGGTCTGCGGACCGGCATTGGTCCCGAAGGTGGCGGCCAGACCGAGCGCCGCCTGCACAGCCTCGTTCTCAAAACGGCTGCGAAGAAGATCGTGGATACTGCCGAGCATGAAATCACTAAACAGGTCGCTCCGCCCGGCGCCACGAAAGGCAGCCTCGATCGCGTCGAGCGACGGCGCTTGATCCGCGTCAAGCATCGGCTCAATCACATCGCAAAAGGCGTTACAGTCCGCTTGATAGGCTGGCAGGGCTCGGGCGTCCGCCGCGGAAAAACCACGGATCTCCTCAAGCGTCCGCTCGCCATCCCGCCACAAGGTCAGGTGCCGACCATCGTCAAGCAGAAACACCGAGAGCGGATCGGGCAGGAGCATTTCATAGCCGAAACCGGCAAGACCAAGATCGGCGATGATCGCAGGAGGCAGATTGCCGAGTTGGGCCGCGCCGGTGGATATTAAATGGCTCGGTGCACCCGGAATCTCCTCGGTGACACAGGCACCGCCGAGGATCGCTCGGCGCTCCAGCAGCAAGGTCTGCAGCCCGGCGCGAGCAAGATACGCCGCGCAGATCAGCCCGTTATGACCGCCGCCAACGACGATAGCGTCGTAATCCACCATTTGTCCGTCACCATTTCACCCCTGTGCCCGTGCAGTATCCGATGAAACTAGGTTGGGCGATACACTGGAAGATCGGCGCAGCTCCCCGGATAGGCGCGGGCGCAATCGAATTCCATCGGCGGCGGAACATTGCTACCGTCCGGTTCTGTCGATACGAACCCAGGGGATGATCAACCGTGACCGATACCGAAATCACGCAGGTTCCAGGCCTATATCACCGTCGCATCGGCGATGTTCTGGTCACCGCTATCGCCGACGGCTATGTCGATGCCCCCTTCGCGGCGCTTCAATCCATCGAGCCTAACGAAGCCGAGGGTATCCTGACGGCCAACTTTCGCGTCTCGCCGCCACGCATTACCGTCAATTGCTATCTGATTCGGGCCGGGGGCCGGATTGCGGTGGTCGATACCGGATCTGGCGACACGATGGGGCCAACCCTGGGCCATCTGCCCGCCCTGTTGACCAAGATCGGCGTTGACCGCTCTGAGATCGATACGATTTTGCTGACCCATATGCATCCGGATCACTCGAACGGTTTGACCAGCCCGAGTGGCGAGCGGTTTTTCCCCAACGCCGAAATCGTCGTCGCGGAAGAAGACGTCAAACATTGGCACGACGACGGCGCCATGTCGCGGGTCAATGACAGCCAGCAGGAACGCTATTTCATGGGCGCCCGCTTCCAGGCGGCGCCCTACATGGATCGACTGAAGCCGGCCGTCGGCGATGTGTTCCCTCATGTGACCGCAATGCCTTTACATGGCCATACACCCGGCCATACCGGTTATCTGGTCGAGTCGGCTGGAGAATCGCTGTTGATCTGGGGGGATATCTGCCATGTGCCGGACATTCAGGTACGCCGCCCGGAAGTGACCATGGTTTTTGATACCGATCCCGCCGCCGCGATTGAAACGCGCCGAAAAACCTTCGACATGACCTCAGCCGACGGCGTGCTTATCGCCGGGATGCATCTGCATTTCCCGGGCTTCTCCCATCTCGTCAAGGAGGCTGGCGGCTATTCGCTGATTCCGGAAAGCTGGTCCTTCACTACTTGAAGCTTTGATCCGGGGCGGGCTAGCCGTTTAACCCGAGACAGGTGGGTTTAGCCGCGCCGCCTTGGCCATCAGTGGTACCGCCGCGTCCTGATTGGTGCGCACGGTGAGCGAGGTCGCACCACATTCCTCCCACGGCGCATAGCGCTGACGGATTCGGGCCGGCGGACCGCAGAGCGATCGGGCGTCAACCCACTCGTCCGGAACCGCGGCGGCGGCCTCGACCTTGGCGCCGGCAAGATACAACTCCTGAATGCGCTCGGCTGCATCGGCGTAGCCGCGCCGGATCATCATGTCCTTGTGGTAGTTCTTGTCCTTGTGGCCCATGCCGCCGATGTAGAGCGCCTCGCGGGGCTTGAGACGGTCGAGGGCTGCCTGCACATCGTTGTCGATATCGACAAAGACGCTTGCTTGGATCTCGAACGTATCGAAGCCCTTGCCATCACCCGCGCGCCGAAAACCTTCCTCGAGCCAGGGGCGGTATTCATCGAACGTGCCCGGAACCAAACCAAGCGGCAGCCAACCATCGGCGATCTCGCCACAGAGCCGCACCGTCGCCTCGTTGCCTGCACCAAAGTATATCGGGATGTCGGGCTTCATGTGCAGGATCGACTTCAAGGGCTTGCCGACGCCCAATGAACCTTCGGCCACGGCTGGCAGAACGATCTGCTTGCCGTCATGGACCAAACCATCCTCACGCCGCCAGACCTTGCGCATGATCTCGGTGTAGTCCTTGAGCCAATAATAGGGTTTTCCCCAAGGCTGGCCGTACCATCCCTCGACAATCTGCGGTCCCGAAACACCAATCCCGGCGATGAACCGGCCACCGCCGGCAAGCGCGTCGATGGTGCCGGCGGACATTGCAGCATTGGCCGGCGTGCGGGCCGAGACCTGCATGATCGCCGTGCCAAGCTTAATCCGCGACGTGACCGCCGCTAGGTAGGCCAGCGGCGTGATCGCATCGGACCCATAGGCCTCGGCGGTCCAGACCGAATCATACCCGAGCCGTTCCGCCGTCTTGACCCGCTCCACCGGCAAGTCCATCTCAGCCCCGGAATAGCCGATCGACAAACCAAGTTTCATCGGCTGTTCTCCAAACTCAGGGATCCGCCCGGGCGGTTGCCGAACCGGTGATCACCGTCTGGCCATCCTGGTTCACCGTCTCTAACGCCAAGTCGACGACCGGACCATCGTCTTCGTTGCGAATGTCGACGATCGTGGCTTTTGAGGTCAGGGTATCGCCCGGCCAGACCTGATTGGTGAAGCGGACGCCGAATTTCTTCAAGCGGCCATCGCCGACATAGTTGGTCAGCATCTTCCCCGTAAGGCCCATCGACAGCATACCGTGGGCGAAGACCCCTGGATAACCGGCCACCTCACGGGAATAGAGATCGTCGCTGTGTAGTGGGTTGTAGTCGCCGGAAGCGCCGGCATACATCACCAGTTGGGTGCGGGTGAGATCGTCGACCACGATCTCCTCATATTTGTCGCCGATCGCGAGCTTGCTTGCATTTAATGCCATCGTTCCGTCCTCCCTCAACCCTGCTCGACCGGTCGCTCAGTCTTGACCCCGATGGAGCGCGAGGTCACAACGAGTTCACCGTTCTGATCACAAAACTCCTGGATTGTCTCGGAGAACATCAGCTTGCCGGCGCGTTTGCTCTCCTTTTCCCAACGTTTGCCGTCGCGGGTTGTGACGGTGAGCACATCGCCGGGCTTGGGGTGGCGGTGATATTCAAAATGCTGCTCAGCGTGGAGACCGCCGGTGCTTTTCGCCGGTTCATCCAGACCCGTTGGGCTCTTGCCTGATCCGAACCATTTCTCACCGTTTTTTACGCGCAAGTGATAGTTCGGGTCGAACTGCGCCACGGCGCGCGGGAAAGTTGGCGGCGCTATGATATGGCCAACCTCGCTCGCTTTCGCGGCTTCGAAGTCGTGATAGATCGGATTGTCGTCCCCGATCGACCGCGCGAACATCATGATGTGTGTCGCCTCGACGGGCATTTTGAGACTGTCAGCCACGGGACTCCCTCTCTTGCAAAATCTTCAGCAGATGGTTCGGCGGTGATTGTAAGCGCTTGACCGAAAGTCGAGCAATCAATCACCTGATTATCATGCCAGGTTCGGCGATTTAGGTCCTGTCGGATGGACATCCGGCGAATCTCGCGCGGTACTTCGCAGCGGCCTTTAGTTCGGGTATAATACCGTTTGAAACTCCATGAGTTGGCTAGTCATTGAGCGACGGAAGGTTCTCATGAAACCCGAAAATATTCTTTCCCAGGCGCCAAAAATCCTTACCCAAGCCCAACGCGAAAAATATTTCCGCGATGGCTATCTGGTGCTTGAAGACTTTGTTGGTCCGGACTGGCTTGAACGGATCTGGGAGGCCACCAATGGCTTCATCGAAGAAAGTCGGGGCGTCAGCAAATCGAACAGAAAATTCGACCTGGAACCCGGCCATACTGCCGAGGCTCCACGGTTGCGGCGGTTGACCACACCGGTCGCCTTCCATGACGCTTATTGGGGTTTCGCCAGCCAGGGGCCGATCGTTGACGTCGCCGAAGATCTTCTCGGCCCGGACGTGGTGTTCCACCACTCCAAGCTAAACTTCAAATGGGGTAGTGGCGGCGAGGAGGTAAAGTGGCACCAGGACATCCCGTTCTATCCGCATACCAATTATTCGGTGCTGGCGATCGGTCTCTACATGAACGACGTCGATGACGAGATGGGCCCGATGGGCGCCATCCCGGGTAGCCAGAACGGGCCGATTTACGATCACTACAACGCCAAGGATGAATGGGTCGGTGCGATGCCCGATGCCGACGCCGCGAAGCTGCCAATGGAGACCGCCGGCTGGATGAAGGGTAAGGCCGGAACCGTCACGGTACATCATTGCCGCACGGTGCATGGCTCGATGCCAAACCTGTCCTCTCGCATGCGCCCGTTGCTGATCAATGCCTATACTGCAGCCGACGCGCTGGCGATCACACCGCATCCCGCGCCCTGCGACAAGAATTTCAAGGTCGTACGCGGGAAGTCAGCTCGCTGGGCCGAGTTTGACGCCGAGCCCTGCTTGTTGCCACCAGATTGGTCAGGCGGCTACACCTCGATCTTCGCGTTGCAGCAGGAAGAAGACAGCGCCTAACGCGCCGCTGAATAGGCGGTCGCACAGCATCAAGGTCGAACTGAACCGATCGCGCTCTAACCCTGCGCCGCGATTTCCGCCGCCATCTCCAGCACGTTGCGGGCCTGTTTCAGGTGCGGCATGTCGAGCATCTTACCCTCCAGGCCGACAACACCCAGGCCGGGGTTTTGATCGAACACATCGACCACACGGCGCGCGTGGGCGACCTCTTCGGGCGAAGGGGTGAAAGCGTTATTGATGATCGCGGTCTGCGCCGGGTGGATAGCAATCTTGCCGATAAAACCCGAGCGCCGATCACGCAGACAATCCGCTGCCAATCCGTCCATGTCGCGATAGTTCACATAGACAACACCGACCGGCTGCACGTCGATCGCCCGCGCGGCGGCAAGACAGAAGGATTTCGCCATCAGATAGGGATCGTCATAGCCGCCCGAGGTTGGGTGCATGTTATCGCTGGCGCCAAGCGCCGCGGACAGATCCTCGGCCCCCCAGGTAATCGCCGAAATCCGGTCCGTCACGCCGTCCAGATAGGTGTGAAAGGTGAGCAACGAGGCCGCGGTTTCGGTGGCGACGACCACGATCTTGGTCGATCCGATCTCCAACCCTTCGCGGGCCTCTAGCGCCGAAAGATAATTTCCCAGCGTGTTAACGTCTTTCGCCGAATAAACTTTCGGCAGACAAATGCCATCCGGTGCGCCGGGCATCACCGCCGCCAAATCCGGCAGTGAAAGCTCGGTATCGAGCGGATTGATCCGAACCCAGAGTTGTTGGCGCGAGCGCTCCGTGCGGTCCAGCAGATACTCGCGGACCATTTTGCGCGCGACGTCTTGGCGATCGTCCGACACCGAGTCCTCTAGATCGAGGATAAGGGCATCGGCCTCGTTGTCCCGGGCCTTCTCGAGCTTTCGCTCTGAATCGCCAGGAACGAACAACCAGGAGCGGATGATCATACCGGTTGCTTCCGCATGAAGGCGGTGCGCACGCAAAACGCGACTTCCTGGTCGCGCTGGTTGTAGCCGCGGTGTTCAAAAATCACCAAACCAGCGGTGGGACGCGATTTCGACTCGCGCTTATCTTTAACCGTGGTAACCGAGCGGATCGTATCACCATGGAACACCGGGTTGGCGAAACGGGTATCGGTCATGCCGAGATTGCCGATCGTCGTCCCCAAGGTCGTGTCGCTAACGGACACGCCAATCACCAGTCCGAGCGTGAACAGGCTGTTGACTATCCGCTGACCGTACTCGGTACCCTTGCTGAATTCCTCGTCGAGATGAAGCGGCTGCGGATTATGGGTCATCGCGCAGAACATGATGTTGTCCATCTCTGAAACCGTACGGGTGAGTTCGTGCCTGAACTCCATCCCGATCTCGAATTGTTCGTAATAAAGACCAGCCATCAATTCCTCCCTCGGATGCCCTTGCGCTGGCGGGCAACACAACACATCACGTCACTTCGCTCAAACCAGCAACGCCGAACCGGCGTCTGTCATCATGGTCGCGATAGAACCGGTCAGTTGCGCTCTTGTTCCCCGCCGGTTCGCTTTTCGTAAGTCACGCGCGCCTGTTGAACGGCGGACCGCTCAGACACCTCGGCGATCGGCACGTCCCACCAGGCGCCGCCCGCTTCCGTGCTGGCCGCCGGATTGGTCTCGATAACCACGACTGTTGTGCGATCATTGCTGCGCGCCCGAATGAGAGCCGTTTCGAGGTCAGCGATGCCGGTCACCCGCTCGGAGATAGCCCCAAGGCTCGCTGCGTGGGAGGTAAAGTCGATGCTGGTCGCATTGCCGCCGGGGATATCTTCGAACATGTTGTTGAAGGGTGCCCCACCGGTCCCGGTTTGCAGACGCTGGATACAACCAAAGCCGCCATTGTCGAGAACCGTGATGATCAGCTTTTGGCCCAATGCAACGGAGGTCGCAATTTCCGAGTTCATCATCAGATAGCTGCCGTCACCGACCATGACAAAGACTTCCCGGTCGGGTAGCGCCATCTTGACGCCAAGTCCGCCAGCAATCTCATAGCCCATGCAGGAAAAACCATATTCCAGGTGATAGCCTCGGGTGTCCGTTGCCCGCCAGAGCTTGTGCAATTCACCCGGTAAGCCTCCAGCAGCGCAGACCACGGTATCGTTCTCTCCCGCCGCACGGGCGATCGCGCCAACGACTTGGGCGTCCGATGGCCGAAGCGCGTTGTCCGCGGCTAATGCCTTGTTCGCGGTCTGGCTCCAGCGTTCGATCTCTATCCCCGCCCGCTCTCGCCATTCATAGGGCGCCTGGTAGTGCGCGATCGTATGATCCAGCGCCTCGATGCCGACCCAGGCGTCGGCGACGATCCCGATCCCGCCATGCTTGGCGGCATCGTAGGGGGCAATGTTCAGATTGATCAAGCGCCAGTCCGGGTTGGTGAACAACGCCCGCGATCCGGTGGTGAAGTCCTGCAGCCGCGTGCCGACGGCAAGCACGACATCCGCCTCGGCAGCCAGCGCGTTGGCGGCGCTGGTTCCGGTTACCCCGATGCCCCCAAGATTGAGCGGGTTGTCCCAGGCCAGGGCGCCCTTGCCGGCTTGGGTTTCGGCGACCGGGATTCCACGGCGCTCGGCGAATTCCCCAAGTACGGCGCCCCCTCGGAATAAAGCACGCCGCCGCCGGCGATGATCAGCGGCTTGCGCGCCCGTTCCAGCACCCGCGCGGCGGCGCTCAATTCCCGGATATCCGGTTGCGGCCTGCGGATACGATGCCGAACCGGGGTGAAGAAACTCTCGGGAAAGTCAAAAGCTTCGGTCTGCACATCCTGGCAAAGCGCCAGAGTCACCGGACCGCAGGCACTGGGGTCGGTGAGCACTCGCACCGCACGCGGCAGCGCCTGAATGATCTGCTCGGGCCGGGTGATCCGGTCGAAATAGCGCGAGACCGGGCGGAAGCAATCATTTGCCGAGACCGTGCCATCCTCAAAATCCTCGATCTGTTGAAGAACCGGGTCAGGTCGGCGATTAGCAAAGACATCCCCCGGCAGCAACAGCAACGGCAGCCGGTTCACATGCGCCACCGCTGCCGCCGTCACCATATTGGTGGCACCAGGGCCGATGGAGGTGGTGCAGGCCATCACCCGACGGCGGTTCGAGGCCTTGGCGAAAGCCGTCGCCGCCAAGGCCATAGCCTGTTCATTGTGGCCCCGATAGGTCGGCAGGACATCACGGACGCCGTACAAAGCCTCCCCAAGCCCGGTGACATTACCGTGCCCGAAAATCGCCCATACACCCGCGAAAAGCGGCTTGAACCCACCCGCCGCCTCGATCGACTGAGCCGCGAGATAGCGGACCAGCGCTTGCGCCATGGTCAGGCGAACAGTTGCCATCTGAGCGTTCCCCGCCGACGCTCAGATCAGAGCATGGCGCGTAAGGTGGCCGTACGCTCCTTGCCGGCCGCCATCATGAGCTGCAGGTCGCTACTCCCCAACACAAGGCGAACCCCCATCCCGATATATTTTTCCATCAGGGCCGGAGTGTAGACGCCGCCCATCCCGACATGCTTGCCGTGTTTTTTACAGGCGGCGATGGTTGTCGCATAGGCCTCGACCACCTTGGGGTGGCCGATTTCGCCGGGAATCCCCAACTCCATGCATAGATCGTTGGTGCCGATAAGCAGGGCGTCAACGCCGGGAATGGCGGCGATAGCATCGGCGTTGGCGATTGCCTCCGGCGTTTCCAGCATAAGGATCAGCAGGGTTGCCGAGTTGATCGCTTCGGACACCTCTCCCATCGGGTGGGTCTCGAAATCAACGACGGGCTGCGCGCCGGCGACCGAGCGGTGGCCAAGCGGTGGGTATTTGCAATTAGCGACCATTTGGCGGGCAACTTCGGGGGTGTCCACATGCGGCACGACGACACCCTGGGCGCCGCCATCAAGCACGCGGGTGGCATGGAAATGTTGAAAGCCCGGCACCCGAACGATCGGGGTAATTCCCGCTGACTGGGCGGCAATGCTGATCTGGACCGCCGTATCCGTATTCATGGAATTGTGCTCCATGTCGATGAACAACCAGTCGAACCCAGCTGTCTTCATCGCTTTGCCGATATCGACCGTCCGCGACTGGCGCAGGCCGACGCCGATCGCCAGATCGCCCGCTCCAAGTTTTTCCTTCGCTACATTCCGGATCGTGAGCATCATCATCTCCCTGTCCTGCATCCCCCGCGAGAGTGCGGCGCAAGAGTGTGCCATGAGAAAGCGGCGGCCTGAAATCGGGTTTTTCATCGGCTTTACGTTTGCGCCTGCACTGGCCTAGTCTGACCGGGCTATGACCCAGCCTACCGCCTCCCTTTTTCTGCCCCACCGAAGCCAGGTGATCCAAGACTGGCAGCTGCTGGCTGACCATCTGGCGCGTGCCGGGCAAGACCTTGATCTGACAAACCCGCCAGAACAATTCGCCGGCGGCTTCGGTAATCTCAACTACCGAATCTTGCTTGACGGCGCGCCGGCGGTACTACGGCGACCGCCACCAGGTCCATTGCCTCCTGGAGCCAATGACATGATGCGGGAAGGCCGGATCTTGCGCGGGCTCGAGGGAAATTTTCCATTGGCGCCTCGCTGTTTGCACCTCTGCGAGGAGATAGCGGTCTTGGGCGCTCCGTTCCTGATCATGGAATACCGCCCGGGTATCGTCATCAGCGGGAAACTGCCAGGAGCCAGAGCCGGTCAGGAGAAAACCGGGCGAGCCCTCTCGCACATGCTGGTCGAGGTGTTACATTCACTGCATGCGGTCGACCCGACCGCGGCCGGGCTTGGCGCCCTTGGTCGGCCCGAGGGGTTTCTTGCCCGCACCGCGCAGCGATGGGCAAAGCGCGCGGAACTTGCCTGGGAAGGCACCGCACCGCTGGCAGTTCAAGAGATTCTGGCCTGGCTCAACCGCAACCCTGTCCGTGCCGCCGCACCGGTGCTGCTCCACAACGACTACAAGCTCGACAATATGATCCTGGATCCCGAAACTCTGGCGCCGCGCGCGTTGATCGACTGGGATCTGGGGACCCGTGGGCCGCCGCTTTGGGACTTGGCGGTGCTTCTCAGTTACTGGGCCGAGCCGGGCGACCCGCCCGCCATGCGGGACCTGGAACAAATGCCGACGGCTGAGTCCGGATTCTTGCGGCGGGTCGAGATCGCAGAACGCTATGGCGGTTTGAGCGATCACGACATCTCCGATATCCGCCAGTACCGGGTGGTCGCACAGTTTCGCCTAGCCGTGGTCTTCCGACAAATCTTCCGCCGATATCGCGATAGCGGCGAGGAAAATCCTCGGGCCGGCGCCTTCGACGAACTGGCGGACGGCCTGCTGAACTTCACCATGGATGTCATGGCGGGCCACGCGGATTAAACGCGTCACAGGCCGGGCTTTCTTTCCGGATTGTGGAAATCAATATCGTCAACCGGGATCCCAACCGATAAATTGTCGACATGAACACCATTGCCATATCGAAACGGGACAAATCTTCGGTCGAGCGCTCCGGGCAAATTCAGTCGGTGATGCGGGCGATCAGCGTTCTTAACGCGCTGGCCGCATCAAACGAGGGACTGACCCTCACGGAAATCTCCCATACCGTTACCTTGCCACCATCAACGGTACACCGGCTCCTCACCACCCTGCAGCAAACCCGTTATGTTCGCTTCGACCCGGATCGCAGCGCCTGGCAAATCGGAGTTACCTGCTTTTCGGTCGGCAATGCTTTCCTGCGTTCTCGGGATCTGGTGACCATAACCCGGCCCTATCTGCGCCGGTTGATGGAGGAAAGCGGTGAGACGGCTAATCTCGCGGTACGCGACAATCTGGAGATGGTCTATCTCGCCCAAGCCGAATGCCGCGAAATGATGCGAGCGCTGGCCAAGCCCGGGGCTCGGGTCCCAATTGCCGGCTCCGCCGCCGGGAAAACCCTACTTGCGCGGATGCCGGAAGACGAAGTCGGACGACTTGTCGGCACCTCGGGACTGAGCACGCGCACACGCAAGACCATCGACGCGCTGCCGCGCATGCTTAAGGAACTGAAGCAGGTGCGCGGGCGGCTTTACGCAATAGACGACGAAGAACACGCGGTCGGGCTGCGTTGTGTCGCCGCAGCGGTCTTCGATCACCTTGGCGAGCCGCTGGGGGCGATCTCCATATCCGGCCCAACCGCAAGGGTCACCGACGACCGGATCGCGCCGCTAGGAGCGATGGTTAGAGACGTCGCCCGGGAGGCGACCACCGCGCTAGGCGGGACTTGGCCAGATTGACCTGAAAAGAGGCACGGTCACAGCCTACCAAAACTTCTGATCCATCGCCATTGCCGGTTGATCACAACCCGCTTCCCCGACTTCCTTGGCCGGGACGCCGGCGACGGTAGTATTATCAGGCACGTCCTTCAGAACCACACTGCCGGCACCGACCCTGCAGCAGGTGCCGATGCTGATATTGCCAAGGATTGTCGCCCCGGCGCCGATCATCGTACCCGGTCCGATTTTCGGGTGCCGGTCGCCGCGCTCCTTGCCGGTACCGCCCAGGGTAACCCCGTGCAAAATAGAGACCCCGTCACTGACCACTGCCGTCTCGCCGATCACCACACCGGTGGCGTGGTCGACCATGATACCCTTGCCTATCCGGGCCGCCGGGTTGATGTCGACCTGCAAGACTTCGGAAACCCGACTCTGCACATACTGAGCCAGGGTCTTGCGGCCCTGGTTCCAAAGCCAATGGGCTACCCGGTGGGCCTGTAGGGCTTGGTAGCCCTTAAAGAAGATGAACGGCTCAAGATAGCTGGTGCAGGCCGGATCGCGTTCGTAGGTCGCGGACAGGTCGGCGCGCGCGGCATCGACGATCCAGGAATCGCTGCCCGCCGCCTCGTACAAAACCTCATGGAGTGACAGTGCGCTCATCTCGGGCCCGCCAAGCTTCTGTGAAAGCAGGAAAGCCAGCGCGTCTTGAAACGCTGCCTGGTCAAGCACCACTGTGTGCAGCCATCCGGCTAACGCGGATTCCTCAAGTGCCCAATTTGCGGCATCGGCGCGCATTGCCGCCCACACCGGATCGACGACCGGCTTTGCCTTGATTCCCAACTCGACCATGACAAAGCTCCTCGGAGCGCTTCGATTCCAAAAGACAACGTATCGCAAGTGTGGGGTGGAATGTGATGTTCAACCCGAAGGATTGTGTTTCCACATCAGAATTAATGCAGACAATCCATCAGGCCGCGAGCATCGTATAAGCTTGAAAAGTATAGGCCGCAACTAAAGAACCGCCTAATCCCCAGACAAGATACCATAAAAATATCGGTCGTTTGACCAAGGCGAAGACCGCCATTGCCGCCGGGATACTGGTCACCCCGCCCGCCACCATGAAACCAAGCCCGGCGCCTGGCGCCATACCCATCTCAATCAAGGCACTGACTGTTGGGATCGCGGCGAACCCGTTTAGATAGGCTGGGATACCGAGCAGGACGGAGGCGGGGATCGCCCACCAGGTCTGGTTCCCCAAAAGCGCGGCTATCCGGTCCGCCGGGATGTACGCCAGCATCAGACTTTCCAGCATGAATGCCAGGGTCAGCCACTTCACCAGAAACCAACCGATCGCCCGGGCCTCGCCGGAAAATGCCTGACGCCGCGCCGGTTCCTGCCAAAATCGCCAAACTATCGGCGCCTCCTTGATCGCGCTGCTGGCGCTGCAGCCTCCACAACTCGTGGCGCCGGGCAACATCGGGTCGGCGAACAGATGCTGACGGGCGAAAACATGCGTGGCGATACCCGCCGCCGCGCCAATACCAAAGGCCGCCAACAATTTGGCCACGGTAAACGGAAGGCCAAAGACCGGGATCATCAGAAAGAACATCTGCGGATCCATCAAGGGCGAGGCCAACCAGAAGGCCATCACCGGTGCCAACGGAACGCCGGCACCAAGCAATCCGGCGATGATCGGCACTACACCGCAGGAACAAAACGGTGAGAGCGCGCCGAACGCCGCCGCCAGCACCACCGCGCGCACTGGATGGCCGGCGAAAACAATGGCAATCTGCTTGTCGAGCCCTGTCGCCTTGGCAAACGCGGCAACCAGAACCGAGACCAACAGGAACGGGCCAATGCCAACCAACGCCTCGCCGGTGAAGAGCGCGCTGCGCTGGGCTTGCTCAGGGATCAAGATAGCAAGCACCGCGACGAGCGCCAGAATGGTCAGCACCACGCGGTCGATTTTCCAAGCACGCCGCGCTATTGCCAAAGGTTCTGTTAGTAGGGCCATAATGGCTTCCGTTTAAACATTACTTCCAGACTAATCGAACCGTCTGGAGAAAAAGGGAAATTTACACGATTTCAGCGTCTCCGGTTTCAACCAGCTCAACACCCAGGCAACACTGCTCGATGAGGAATCGGGCTAAATCTTGAGTAAGGTCACAATTGGCGAAGCACCGAATCGTCCGTCCCTCGCGTCTCTGCTCTACCAAGCCGACTGAGATCAAGTGCAGGCAATGGTGCGACAAGGTCGATTTGGGGATGCCGAGATGCTGCTGGATTTGGCCGACGGTCAGCCCGTCACGCCCGGCGCGAACCAACAGCCGGAACGCCTCCAGGCGGTGTGGGTTGCCAAGTTCAGCAAAACATTTCGAGGCGGTTGTAACGTCCATAATGACAGTATGGGAAGGGCGTATTAGCTCGTCAAGCGATTGTTCTAGGATTATCGAACAAAGCGCCCCCCGTCACCGGGCAAGCCGCAGGATCTCCATAACCATTTCTGGCCCCTTGATTTTGTGTGGATTGGTCGCGGTCCACCGGCCATCCATCGTATTGACCGCCAAAAGCTCGAACTGCTCCTCGGTGACGTCAACGTCGCTTAGACAGCGCGGCATGCCGAGCCCGCCGATCAGCCCATACAACAGCTCTCCAGCGTCCGCGCCAGGTTTGCCGAGCGCCTCCGAAACAATTTCCTGTCGATCCGCATTGACTGATTTATTCCATTGCATCACCCAAGGCAGCATGACGCAGGAGGTATAGCCATGCGGCACGCCGGCCGTACCGCCGAGAATATGACCAATGGCATGGCTCGCCCCCTTGGGCACTCCGCTTTGCGAGCCGACCATAGAAAGCCACATGCCCATTTGACGATCATGGCGCGCGTCGAGGTCCGACGGGTCAGCCTTCACCGCCGGGAGCCCCCGCGCCAGCAGCTTGAGGGCGTGGACCGAAGCCGCCTCGGAATAGGCGTTGCAA
>Ga0209501_10003274_pt1 | contig 16392 bp, 8 predicted proteins | sample ArcticOcean_MG_C_4_FD_187434 | JGI IMG/M metagenome (GOLD analysis project Ga0209501, IMG submission 187434) | Marine microbial communities from western Arctic Ocean - ArcticOcean_MG_CB4_134 (SPAdes) (version 2) | ecosystem: Environmental > Aquatic > Marine > Oceanic | place: Arctic Ocean...
GCTCGTCGAGATAGCGGTTCGCCGCCTCGTAATCGGCAATGCCTTGCAGTCGCATCTTCTTGATCAAGCGGTCTTGATGGGTGCCGTGATGGCGCTCCACGCGGCCCTTGGCTTGCGGTGACGAAGCGCCGATGATCGCAATGCCCAGCTTGGCGCACATGCGTCCGAACTGCGTCTCGGGCTCGATGCCTTCAATCGCTTCGCGCGATGTCGGCTGGCGCAGGTAGACGTTTTTCCAGTCGCAATAGAGCGCCTTCGGAACGCCGTATTGACGCACCCAGGCTGCGAGCAAGTCGGCTGCCGCCCAAGTCGTTTCCTCGTTCGAGAAACGGCACAGCGCCACTCCGCTCGCATCGTCGACGAAGTTCATCATGCAACCTTTGGGCCCGCGTCCTTCGAGCCAGTCGTGGTGCGAACCGTCGACTTGGATCAGCTCGCCAAAGTGCGCTTTACGCTGCCGCCGCGAGCGGTGCGGCTTGCGTTTGCGGCGGCGGCTCCACAGGCCAGCGGCGAGCATCCAGCGCCGCAGTGTTTCGCGTGGCACTTCGAGGCCGTGATCGGTTGCCAGGTGCTCGGCCGCCAGCGTCGGCCCAAAGCGCTCGTGCGGCTCGCCCGAATAGTTCTCGCGCACTAACGCGAGAACCTGCTCGCGGCGCTTGTCATCGGCTCGGCTCGAAGCGCGGCCGACGTTGCCATGCACGAGAGTTTTGCTTCCTCCCTCGCCATAACGCTTCTTGAGCCGCTTCGCCTGGCGGTAGCTGAGCTCCAGCAGTTCGGCCGCTTCGGTCAATTTCAGATCGCCTCGTTTCACTCGGCTCAGCACTTCGCCGCGCCTCAACTCTTTGTCGTTCATCCATGTCCTTTCCAATCTCGGCTCCTCCTTCGGAGCCTCAGATTAGGGGACATTTCTATTGGGCGCGCAAGGGGACATTTTAACTGGGCTACAACACCCCGGGTGAAACTTAACGCGCAAGCCCTGAAAGGGCGCAGGAAAACACTCCACATGGCTCCGATGGCGGGCCCGATTTCCGCCGAAAACAAAACAATGGACTTGGGCAGGCAATCGGGCGCCGAAATCATTCAGTGAAGAGCATTGGGGCTAGCAGCATTTCTCACCACCCGACGGAGGAAGCACGCAATAGGTCCGAAATGACTTCGTTGCGCTTGCTCCGAGCGATTGGGCGTCGCAGCGTTGCGGCGATGGACCGGCAAGATTGCCGGTCCCTGCGGCGCGCGCCTCGTACTGACGTGCCTCTCACGCACTTCGTCTCGCCAGGCGATCAGAAAAGCAGGCTAGACCATCCGCTTGCGGGTATCCGCCAGGCTGAATTTCTGGTGCCAAGTGGAATCGGCGCCACCGCCATAGCGGTCGATCACGACTTCCACCACATACGGATTGCCGTCTCTGGTCGCCTTGATGCCGCGCTTGAGTGCCGATTCTAGGTTGCTAGCTGAGGTCACCTGTTCTCCGGCTACCCCCTGACTATCGGCCAGCTTGACGAAGTCGATATCGGGATCGCCCAGGTACATGCCGGTGTAGTGGCCGCTGGACGCCATCTTATTTTGATAGCGGTAGTAGGCGCCACGGACGGTCTGGTAATTGTGGTTGTTCGAGACTACCGTCAGGACGGGGATGCTGTAGCGCTTCTGGGTCCAGAATCCCGAGGCGCTGTACATCACCGAGCCGTCGCCGATCGTGCAGACCACCTGGCGATCCGGAGCGGCCAGCTTGGCGCCGGTCGCAGCGCCGATGCCCCATCCCAGCGAGTGGCCGGTGTTGTCCATCCACATCTGCTCGTCCTCGCGATACCCGTAGTTGAAGAAATCGCGCTTAGCGGTCAGATTCTCGCTGACCACGATTGCGTCGCGGTCGATTGTTCGGGCCATGATTGCGCCCAACTCATCGGGGTGGATGACGGATTTGCCGAAGTTCTTGCGGGCCGCCGATTCGACGCGCTCGCGTTGAGCTTTCGTGAACGCCCGGACCGTTTCGCTGCGAGGCTCAGCAATCGCTTTCAGGCGCTGCTTGGTGAGCATGCCGTCAATCGCCGAGCTGAGGTCTCTGAGCGATTCCTTCACATCGCCAACGACCGCGACATCGGTGGGATAGTTGCGTCCCATGTGCGAGGTGTCGACTCCGACTCGCACGAAGCGGGCGCCATAGGGCGCCTCGGGGGCGCTCGGAACATTGTAGCTGCCGAAGTCGAATGATCCGATCGAGAGAATCAAGTCCACGCCGGGTTTTTGCAGATCGGAGCCTGACCGAAAGCGTCCGGCGAAGAGCGGGTGCCGCATCGGGAAGTTCTGGAACGCCTGCCGGGTGTAGGTGACCGGGAGTGCGAGTTTTTCAGCGAAGGCGACCATCTCGGCCTGCGCGCCCGACTTCCAAACTTCGTCGCCGACGACCACGACCGGGTTTCTGGCTTCAACCAAAAGCTTTGCGGCCTTTTCAACCGACGCCGCGGAGGGGCGCACTTTACTGCGCAGCAAGAAACGTTCCGCCGGAAGAATCGTTGCTTCGATGCCTTTCGCCTCCAGAGCGTGCTGGGCCATGGCCAGGTAGACTGGCCCGCCTGGCTCGGTGGCGGCTACTTTGAGGGCGCGCCGCACCATCAAGGCCAGGCTTCGCCCATCGCGCGACTCCCAAGAGATTTTCGTGAACTGCCGATTGACGTCTTTCTGATCGAACCCGGGACGCGGCGCCAGCCCGGCGTCGTCGCTCCACAGCTCGTTGTCGTTCATACCCGCCGTGACCACGATGGACGAGCCGTCCTTGCTGGCGTTATACATCTGGCCGGCGGCTTGGGCTGTTCCAGCAATGACATGCACGTTGACGAACGAAGGCTGCTGCGTGACGCGATGGTAGCCGTCCGCCATCGAGATCACGATACCCTCATGCAGCCCCATGATGAGCTGCATGTCGGTTTGATCCGAAAACGCGTCAAAGAAGCCGACCTCGAACGAGCCGGGGTTCGTGAAGAGATATTTTATGCCGGCCGCTTTCATTTGGGCGATCACCATCTCGCCACCCGTTCCCGACGCTTTGCTTACACCCGGGGTGTCTTGCCCGATGGTGGCGGCACTTTCGGAAGCCTCCAGAGGAGTCAAAACAGCTTGGGCCGCCGCGGCGGTGAAACCAAGACCGACCATGCGCTCGACAAAGCCACGCCTGGAAAGGTCACTTTTCAGAAAACGATCAACGAGTTGTCTCATTTGGTTAATCTCCTCGAGGGGCAGTATTGTCGGGGATACCACCCGCCCGGCAATATCCACTTGAAGTATTCTAGCGCTAACTGCAACCGGATCACAGGAAAAATCTCCGCCTCGAAGCGAAATAAGGCTGGGTTTGCGGAGGGAGGCCACAAAGCCGCAAGGCAGCAAAGCTGACCGCAGTCCGTCCGTATGGCAAAATTCGCCCTGCGCTACGGAAAATTCAGGAATCTTCCCTCAGGCCACCCGTGACTGTTACGACACGGCTATTCCCAGAAGGACGTGATTGCCCGGTTCACCTGAGCCGCGGCTTCCATCTGAACCATATGCCCGGCTCCCGGAAGAATCCGCGTCTCGATGTTCGCGGGCAAGCCCTCGGCATGAGAAACAGGCACGATGCGGTCTTCAGCGCCCCACAGAACCAATGTCGGCACCGATAGCTTGCTCAGCTGGTCCCGGAGTATGAGCGCCTGCTGGCCCTCCGGGAAGAACTGATCGGCAATCGTGCGCAACGCCAAATCCACCCCGTCAAGTCGCTTATATTTGAGAACGTCGTCAATGAGCTGCCGGGTGACCAGCTTCGGATCAGCGAACAGTTTTTCAAGATGCGGCTTGAGGTCCCGCCGCTTGCCGGCCGTCACGAAGCCGTCGATGTAGCCGCCGTCAATCTCGGGTCCCAGCCCGGTGCTTGCGATGAGCACGAGCGAGAGGGTGCGCTCGGGATGCGCCAGCGCGAAGTCCAGCGACACGCCGCCCCCCATCGAGTGCCCAACCAAGTGGGCCTTGGGTAAATCAAGGGCATCCATGACTCCTGCGAGCGTGTCTTTGAAACTATCCGGGGTCGCGCTGCCGACATCCTTGGACGACCCGCCGTGGCCCGGCCTGTCCACCGCGTAGACCGCCCGATTCGCCGCCAGCACCTCGTGATTGAACAGCCAGTTGTTGAGGTCCCCGCCAAACCCGTGGAACAAAATCGCGGGATCGCCACCTTCGCCGCGCTTGAGATAACGCATCGTTTTACCCAAGACCTCGATCGTCTCGGGCTCGGCGGAAGCACTTTCCTCCTCGGCCTCTTCGGGAACGAAACTGGCTTGGAACTCGGCGACGAAAGCGTCGATCTCCGCCTGGGAATCGCCGCCATCAACGATCACGCCAATCAAGCCCCCCACCGGCGCCATTTCGCCGATTTTCGAGACCTGTCTGAGAATGCCCCGCTGCGGGACTTCCAGGCCGCTGGCGATCTTCTCGGTTTCGATCTCGACGACTTCAGCGCCCGCATCCACCTCGGCGCCATCCTCGGCGAGCCATGCGACAACTTTCCCCTCCGTCATCGAGAGGCCCCACTTCGGCATCGTTAGCTTATGGATCATTCTGTTTCTCGATCATTCTGATTCTCGATCATGCTGTTTCTCGATCAGGCGGCCTGCGCCTTGTGTCCCATCACGTCGCGAACCGCGGCCGCGACCTTGGCTGCATCGGGGACGTACATGTCTTCCAAAACGGGGCTAAACGGTACGGGGGTATGCGGCGGGGTCACCATCTTAATCGGCGCCTTGAGCGAATCAAACCCCTTCTGCGCCACCATCGCGGAAATGTCGGTCGCCATGTTGCAGCGCGGTGAAGCCTCATCGACGACGACCAAGCGGCCAGTTTTTTCGACGCTCTCAAGGATCGTGTCTTCATCGAGCGGCGAGGTCGTTCGGGGATCGATGACCTCGCAGTCGATGCCCTCCTTCATCAATATTTCGGCGGCTTCGGTGGACATGTGGACCATCCGTCCCAGCGCAACGATCGTGACGTCATCTCCTTCGCGAACGTAGTTGGCTTCTCCGAACGGAATTGTGTAGGACTCCTCGGGGACTTCGCCTTCGATCGTATAGAGCACCTTGTGCTCGAAAACAACGACCGGGTCATCATCGCGGATCGCCTGGATCAGCAGCCCCTTGGCGTCGTAGGGCGTCGAGGGGATCACGCACTTGAGTCCGGGGATATGGGTGAAGACCGGGTAGAGGCATTGCGAATGCTGAGCGGCGGCGCGAAAACCCGCGCCGATCATGCTGCGGATCACGACCGGCGTCCGCGCCCGCCCGCCAAACATGTAGCGGAACTTCGCCGCTTGGTTGAAAATCTGATCGAAGCAGACCCCCATGAAATCGACGAACATCAGTTCCACCACCGGGCGCAAGCCGGCAGTCGCGGCGCCAATCGCGGTCCCGACGAAAGCGGATTCACTGATCGGAGTGTCGAGCACGCGGTCTCCGAACTTGCCCCACAAACCCTTGGTCACCCCGAGCGGCCCGCCCCAGGCATCCATCTCGCCGTCCGCGCCGCTGCCGCCGGCGACGTCCTCTCCCATCAGGACGACTGACTTGTCACGCTCCATTTCTTGCACAAGAGCTTCGGTGACGGCTTGCTGAAAAGTAATTTTTCTGCCCATTATTTTCAATTCCCCGAGTCAGTGCGGCACTTCAGTACGACAGCACTTCTGCTCACTACACCACTTCAGTACGACACGTAAACGTCAGTTTCCAGATCCGCGGCCGTCGGCGCAGGCGCGTCCTTCGCCTTGGCAACCGCGTCGTCGATCAGTTCGGCGACCTCCTTGTCGATGGCGGCCAGTTCCTCGGCGCTCACCAGTGAAGAGGAGGTGAGCGAGCGGGCAAAGTTATCAATACAGTCTTTCTGTTCTCGGATGTTTTTCACTTCGTCGGCGCCGCGGTAGGTTTGGGCGTCGCCCTCGAAGTGGCCGAAATAGCGATTGACCTTGCATTCGATCAAGGTAGGGCCGCCGCCATCGCGCGCGCGTTCGATCGCCTCGCCCGCCGTGTCGTAGACCGCGCAGAAATCGTGCCCATCGATGGTCACGCCCGGCATGTCAAAGCCTTTCGCGCGTTCGGCGATGTCCGCGCCCGCGACCGAGTATTTGCTCGATGTCGCTTCCGCGTATCCGTTGTTCTCGACCACGAAAATGCAGGGCAATTTCCAGACCGAGGCAAGGTTGAGGCTTTCCAGAGTCGTACCTTGGTTCGATCCGCCGTCACCAACGAAAACCACGGCGACCCCTCCGTTGCCTTTCTGTTTGGCTGCCAGCGCCGCGCCACAGGCCAGCGGAGAGCCGCCGCCCACGATGCCGTTGGCGCCCATCATTCCCAGGTCCAGATCGGCGATGTGCATCGACCCGCCCTTACCTCCGCACAGACCGTCTTTCTTCCCGTAAAGCTCGGCCATCATGCCGTGGACGTCGCATCCTTTTGCGATGCAATGGCCATGACCGCGGTGCGTGCTGGCGATCTTGTCGTTCTCGTTGAGGTGCATGCAGACGCCGACCGCGATGGCCTCTTCGCCCGCATAGAGGTGGACAAAGCCGGGAATATCCCCGCTCGCGAATTCAACATGGACCCGCTCCTCGAACTCGCGAATCGTCTTCATGTCGCGGTAGGACTTGAGCAGTTCGTCTTTGGTCATTTCCATGGGTAATTGGCTCCCGGTTGTTGGCTTTTGATGTTTGGCGCCCGATGCTTCACACAGCGATTGACTCTCAGCGACTAGCTAGCAATGTTTAGCTCACAATGAATCGGGCGTGCTGTCCAACGAATCGTGCCCCTGAATTCTATCTTCAGTGCCCCGCCAAACGCAATGGCCCCTGCAAACGCGGCAGCACGACGAGCCGCCCGCAATGCCGTTTTAGCCCGCATTTCTCACTGACTGACGGGCCAAGCACATGAGAGGCCTGCAAGCGGCGAGGCCCATCCGTCGCCGATCGTTGGGTGTCGGCCCGCTAAACCTACCTGACGGCGCCGCACTCACCAATCCCATTTCATATCGTGTGTAGCTGTCTAAATGGACAAGCTAAATGGACAAGATGTTCGGTCCACAAGCAGCTCTGTCAGAGAGTTCGGCGACGGCTAAATCCTGCCTAGTCGGCATCGGTTGATCCAGCAGCCCACTGATCCGCGCCCTACCCGAGCACCGCCACTTCGTGACTTGCGATCGACTCTATCTCGAAGCTCGCCCAGCGGTCGTTGAGTGCAACCGTATGCACTTGATCGGCAACCAAAAGCTCTACCGCGCGGGGGGCCGCCCCGGAAGGCAGCCGGATGCTGATCTGCAAAGGACCAATCGGGATCGTTTCCTGCAAGGGCGAACGCCACGACCCCGCCCCACTTAAATTGACTAGATGCAGGATCGTTCGATCCTCCTGCCGATAGAGGTGGCAGTCGATTAGTCCCGCTCCTCGAACTTTGAGGAGCACATCGTTGTGGGCCGTCCAGCGAATCGTGTTCGCCAAAAGCCGGCCGTGATCAGGGAGATAGTCCCGTCCGAAACGGCGATCCAGATCGGCCGCAAAATAGGCTCGGCGGGAGCCACCGTCGCTGCGTAGCACCAGTCCTGGAATTTGCGTTCGTTCGGTGCGCATCCACGACGTTTCAGGAGGGTAGGCCGGGAAATCTGGAATGAGAGTCAGGGGAATGTCGGAACCCTCAGCCGCCTCGACCTCCTGCAACGATCCTCCGAAGGCGACAATGTCCGTCTTCTCGAACCCAGCAAGTACAGGATGACGATCGCCGGATACGGCCGGCTCGGCGCCGGAGAGAGGACCGTAGACATCCTGGCCGACGTCGGGGTGCAGTCGCAGATAACTGTGATCGCCGGCTGCTTCGAAGTTGCCCCAGCTCTCAGCTTCGCCGAGTGAGCCGTGCAGTGCGCCTTTGAAACGAATTCCGAAGAGATCGGCGAGCGGCGATGTCTCGCGCCGTTCACCCCACTTATCGTAGAGTGCGACCTCGCCGGAGGCCACCAGGTTGCCGCCGTTCTCCGCATAACGGCGAACCGAGGCAATTTGCTCGTCGGTCATCGTGGCAAGGTTTGGCAGCACAAGTGTGGAGAGTGCCTTTGCGTTCTCGTCGATTCGGTCCGCATGCACCGGCAGATACGGGATACGGGCTTTGATCAGCGCCTGGATCACCCCGTAGTAGGGCTTGGCGACCCGCTCCTCGGCCTCGTCGCGGCCATAGAAATCGGCGTTGCGCTGCGAATAGACAACACCGACCGATGCGGCCGGTTTGCGGTTCACGAGGTAGCGCTCGTTTTTGGTGAACCAGTCATAGACCGGAATCGGAGTCTCAAACTGTCGGCGGTCCCACTGGTAAGCGCCGACGTGGTGCCACCACGGCTGGATACCTCCCGCGAATCCGGAATACATCCACATGCGCGACTCCTGGGGAGAAGCCGCCGCCTTGCGGAAGACCGGGTTGCGTTGATATGTGGCCATGCTTTCGGGAATGATCTTGTCCCAACCGAGCAGCCCGTGCAGGCGTTTGCCCATCTCGGCGTTTTCCTGGAAGCCGAGTTCGACGCTTCGGGCTTGGTCGTCGAGCATCACAACCTCGGTGCGCTTGAGCAGCGCGTCGAGGTCACGGAGGCGCCGGCCTTGGGAGACGAAGTCGCCGCCGATCATGCCGAGCCAAAGACAATCCGAACCTCCGGCGTCCTTGGTCGTCCGATTATTCAGCTCCCAGATCTCGACTCTGCGGGCGTAGCCCCACTCGACCCACTCGCGGTAGGTCTGGTCGTTCCAATCCTTGCGCCGCGGCAGCTCTTTGCCGGTGGCTTTGCGGAAGCTCTCCTGACTGTATTTGCAGTAGCAGATGCTATTACGGTCCAATCCGCTCCAGCTATTGTCGGTGAAACCCTCGGGCCTTTCCCAGGCGATGATTTCGCGCAGGACGTCCTGCAGGTACTGCTCGTAATAGGGGCTATCCACGCAGGTGATGTAGCGTTCTCTGGCGCGATACGGCTTTCCGTCAGCATCAACCACGAACCAATCGGGGTGTTGTTTGTAGAAGTCTTCTGTTGTGCGGTTCGAATCCATTCTCGCCAGCACGGCGATGCCGTCTTCATGGGCTGCGCGGGTGATTTCTCCGTAGAAATCGCGGTCGGCCAGAAACTTCGCGCGATAGTGCAGGGGGAATTTGCTGGGGTAGTAGGAGACAATGCCGCCGGCGTTGATCACCAGTCCCTGCACGTGAGTCCGCTTCCAGTGCCGACGCCACCAATCGAGGTCGTAGCGCACCGGATCCTTCTCGTTGAGGTTGGTCTGCCCCCACCGGAACGTGCGGCGGTACCAGGGAACCTCGTCGCCCGATTCCGCCGATGGAGCGGGGGCGGCCATAGCGGCGAGCGACGCCAGTGCGCCCGCATTGAAGCCGCGGCGGCTCAAAGCTGCAAGGTCGGTCTTTTTATTCATGGGATTCCTTTTGATTCAGGGTTTGCGTTCAATCTTCTTGTCGGGTTTTCACCTTCGACGAACTAGGCGAGCACGGCCACTTCGTGACTTGCGATCGACTCCACCTCGAAGCTCGCCCAGCCGCCCCTGAGTGCAACCGAATGCACCTGATCGGCCACTAAAAGCTCGACCGACCGCGAGGCCATCCCGGAAGGCAGCCGGATGCTGACCTGCAGCGGACCAACCGGGATCGTTCTGCGCCGGGGCGAACGCCACGTCCCCGCCCCGCTCAGGTTCACTATATGAAGGATCATTCGACCCTCCTGCCGGTAGAGGTGGCAGTCGAGCAGTCCCTCGCTTCGTACCTTGAGGAGCACGTCATCGTGGGCCGTCCAGCGAATCGTGTTTGCGAGCAGCCGGCCGTGATCCTCGAAATAGTCGCGGGCGAAGCGGCGATCCACGTCGGCGGCGAAATAGGCCCGCCGCGAGCCACCTTCTTCACGGAGCACCATTCCCGGTATTTGTGTTCGCTCGGTGCGCATCCAGGACAGCTCCGGAGGGTGGCTCGGAAAATCCGGAATAAAGGTCAACGGAACCTCGGAACCCTCCGTCGGCTCGACCCCCTGCAACAGCCCGCCGAAGGCGACAATGTCCGTCTTCTCCAACCCGGAAAGGACAGGATGCCGATCACCGCTTACGGCCGGTTCGGCGCCGGAGAGCGGGCCGTCCACGTCCTGGCCGACTTCCGGGTGCAGCCGAAGGTAGGTGTGATCGCCGCCTCTGCGGCTCTCCGCTTGGCCGAGTGAGCCGTATTGTTCGCCCGTGAAACGAATCCCGAACAGATCGGCGAGCGGTGAGCTATCGCGCCGCTCACCCCACTTGTCGTAGAGAGCAATCTCGCCGGAGGCGACCAGGTTGCCGCCGTTCTCCCCGTAGCGGCGAACCGAGGCCATTTGCTCGCCGGTCATGGTCGCGAGGTTTGGCAGCACCAGTGTCGAAAGCGATTTGGCATTCTCGTCGATTCGGTCCGCATGCACCGGCAGATACGGGATGCGGGCCTCGATCAACGCCTGGATCACCCCATAGTAGGGCTTGCCGACACGCTCTTCGGGCTCGTCGCGGCCGTAGAAATCCGCGTTGCGCTGCGAATAGACAACACCGATTGACGCAACCGGTGTTCGGTTCACCAGATAGCGCTCGTTCTTGGCGTACCATTGCGAAACTGAAATCGGAATCTCGAACTGTCGACGGTCCCATTGGTAGGCGCCGATGTGGTGCCACCACGGTTGGATGCCTCCGGCGAACCCCGAATACATCCACATGCGCGACTCCTCGGGCGAAGCCGACGCTTTGCGGAAGGTCGGGTTGCGGTTGTAGGTGGCCATGCTTTCGGGAATGATCTTCTCCCAGCCGAGCAGCCCGTGCAGCCGTTTGCCCATTTCAGCGTTTTCCTGGAATCCGTAGGAGACGCTTCGCGATTGATCGTCGAGCATCACAACCTCGGTCCGCTTGAGCAGCGCGTCGAGGTCACGGAGGCGTCGGCCTTGGGAGACGAAGTCGGCGCCGATCATGCCGAGCCAAAGACAGTCCGAACCTCCGGCTTCCCTGGCCGTCCGGCTATTCATTTCCCACAGCTCGACTCTGCGCTTGTAGCCCCATTCGATCCAGTCGCGGTAGGTCTGGTCGTTCCAGTCCTTGCGGCGCGGCAGGTCTTTGCCGGTGGCTTTTCGAAAACTCTCTTGACTGTACTTGCAGTAGCAGATGCTATCGCGGTCCAATCCGCTCCAACTGTTGTCGGTGAAACCCTCGGGTTTTTCCCATGCGATGATTTCCCGCAGAACGTCCTACAGGTACTGCTCGTAGTAGGGGCTATCCACGCAGGTAACGAAGTGCTCGGTGTGTTCGGTGTTTCGATAGACAGCGCCGTCAGCATCGACCGCAAACCAATCGGGGTGTTGCTTGTAGAATTCTTCCGACGTGCGGTTCGAATCCATTCGTGCCAGCACAACGATGCCGTCTTCATGCGCGGCGCGAGTGATCTCGCCGTAGAAATCGCGCTCGGCAAGAAATTTCGCGCGGTAGTGCAAGGGGAATTTACTGGGGTAGTACGCAACGATACCGCCGGCATTGACCACCAGCCCCTGCACTCGGGTCCGCTTCCACTGACGCCTCCACCACCCGGCGTCATAGCGCTTCGGATCCTTTTCGTTGAGGTTGGTCTGCCCCCAGCGGAACGTGCGGCGGTACCACGGAACGTCGTCGCCCGATTCAGCGGATGGAGCGGGGGCGGCCATCGCTGCGAACGACGCCAGCGCCCCCGTGTTAAATCCGCGTCGGGTCAGAGGGAGCAGATGGGTCTTTTTGTTCATAGGATTTCCCTTCCGTCGGGATTCCATTTTGGCGATTGTGGCATGGACAGTCAAGTCGGGAATCCACTCTTAGCTTTGTCTCGTCAGCCGGTGAGAAATGCGGGCTAGTAGCGCACCTGAGTGCGAATGAAGTCAGAAGCACGGTTCCTAGTGCAGTGCGCCAATCAGACCGTAACTTATCGTGAGTCGCTTTTTGGGCTACTTGCGGAGTAAGATTGGCAGTCCGATCCGAATACGCACGCTGATGAGGTGTTTTGAGCCGCGTGTACGCGGCTTGGCGTGAACTAGGCCAGCCGTTTACGGCTGGTATACGCGATGGCTGAGAGTCTTTCAGCCCGTTTCAACGGGCTTCCGTTCTCCCCGGCGAGTGTCTATATGTCGTGCTATTTCTGGCGCACTACATGAGCCGCCGATCCTGGCCATGATAGTCGAAGTTCACGATCGGCGCGTGTGACTTAGGTCTTTCACAGTGCTGGCCAACTTGCTAGGATTGGGGAAAAGTAATCGGACCTTATTAGGACGTTATAGTGAACCGTCTTCAGGTATCTCTCCCAGTAGTCGCGGCAGCCTTGCTGTTAACGGCCGGCTCGCCACCGGCCAACGCTGCGGATCAGGCCGCTGAGCGGTTGTTTGCCCTTGACGTCAAACCCCTGTTGGCCCAGAAATGCTTCGTCTGTCACGGCCAGGATCCGGGCGCGATCCTGGGCGGTCTCAACTTGACTTCGCGGGAAGCGATGCTTCGTGGCGGCGCCTCTTCCAAGCAAGTCTTGGTGCCAGGGAACGCCGGGACGAGCCTGCTTTATGAAGCAGTTCGGCGATCGAACCCAAAGCTCCAAATGCCGCCGAAGGAGAATGACCGGCTCACCGAAGAACAGGCTTGGAAGATCCGCGATTGGATCAATGCCGGCGCGCCGTGGCCGGATGCGGAAACCGAGCGGAGTTACATCGAAGCGGACCTCGCCAGTGGACGCACCGCCGACGGCATCACGGTCACAACCAGCGGCGGCCTCGCCGAGGAATGGACAAACCGCCGCTACAAAGACGAAAACCTTTGGGCCTTTCGTCCGCTGCGCCGCGGGGCGCCCCCCGCCTCCGATGCGGATCACCCGGTCGACGCCTTCGTGGCGCGCAAGCTCGCCGACGCGAACCTGACTCCGTCGCTGCGCGCCAGCAAACGAATCCTGATTCGCCGGGCCACCTACGACCTAACGGGTCTGCCGCCCCGCCCCGAGGAAATCGAGGCTTTTCTCAATGACGAGTCACCCCAGGCTTGGAGCAAGCTGATCGACCGCCTCCTCGAGAGCCCGCACTATGGCGAACAGTGGGGACGGCACTGGCTCGACGTCGTGCGCTACGCCGACACTTCCGGGTATTCCAATGACTGGGAACGCTCCAATGCCTGGCGTTATCGCGACTATGTCGTCCGCTCGCTCAACGCCGACAAACCATATAACCGCTTCGTCCTCGAACAAATCGCCGGCGACATTCTCGAGCCCGAAAATCCCGAAATGCTCGTTGCCGCCGGCTACCTGCGCATGGGGCCCTGGGAGCATACGGGCATGACGCAGAAGGTGGTGTCCCGCCAGACCTATCTCGACGACATCACCAACAACGTGGGGCAAGCTTTCCTCTCGATACCGCTGCGCTGCGCCAAGTGTCACGACCACAAATTCGACCCCATCCCGACCCGCGACTACTATCGTTTTTACTCCATTTTCGAGACCACGCAGCTGGCCGAGCGCCCGGCGGCGTTCCTCGATTCGGAGAACCGCAACAACTTTGACCAAGAACGGGCCCGGCTCGAAAAACTCCTGGATTGGGCCGAGGCCGACGTAGCCAAAATCAACAGCAAGGAAGAGAAAGCCGCGCGTGCCTGGTGCGCCGAGCGCGGGATTCCCTACCAGCCCCGCGAGAAGCTCAAAGACAAACCGGAAGGCGAGAAACCGCCCCGCCACATCGGGCTGAGCGTCGATGACCAGGGATTCTTCAAGGTTCGGATCAACGATGCCCGCATCTGGAAGCGGCGCCTGGAACGCTACCAGCCGATGGCCCATACCGTCTACGAGGGGCCGGTCAAGCACCAGAACTCAGTCAAGCTCCGCATGCCCGAGCCCGAGGAAATGCAGGATGATCCGCCCGAGTCTTTCATCCTCACAGGCGGCTCGGTTTACTCACGAGGCGATGCAGTCGCGCCCGGCGTGCTCAGTGCGATTCCGGTTAGCTACAACTCCGCCGAGCCCACGGCGGAGCACGAGATTCCCTCGACAATGGCGGGCCGCCGATTGGCGCTGGCCCGCTGGATCGCGAGCCCGGACAACCCGCTTTCGACACGCTCGATCGTCAACCGCATCTGGCAATACCATTTCGGAAAGGGTATTGCCGAAAACACCAACAACCTCGGCAAAATGGGCAAGAAGCCAACGCATCCCGAGTTGCTCGACTGGATGGTGCGCCGGTTTGTGGACGGCGGCTGGTCGATCAAGGCGATGCACCGCCTGATCATGACATCCCAGACTTACCAGCGGAGCGACCACCCGGCCGATAGCAAAGCCGTGCGGGAGCGTGACCCGGCGAACGGCCTGCTGAGCTATTTCCGGCCCCGGCGGCTCACGGCCGAAGAACTCCGGGATTCGATGCTGGCGGTTTCCGGTGAACTCAATCCGGAAGTGGGAGGCTTGGCGGTCTTCCCCGAGGCCAACGCGGAATACCAGGCGCAGCCTCGAATGAACCAAGTCACTCTGGCGCCGGCCTATCAGCCCTCACGGACTCGAGAGCAGCGAAACCGGCGATCGATTTATGTCTATCGGATGCGGATGCAAGCCGACCCGATGTTCGAAGTCTTCAATCAGCCCAGCTACGACTTGTCATGCGAGCGCCGCGACAGCTCGACCGTAACGCCACAGGTTTTCACGCTCATGAACAGTGACAACTCGATCGACCGCTCGATCGCCATGGCGTTGCGTGTCCAAAAGGAAGCCGAGACCATCGGCGAGCGAGTCGGCCTCGCTTTCGAGCTGGCGCTGGGACGGGAGGCATCCAGCGATGAAGAGGCTAAGATGGCCGCGCACATCGCGAAGATGACTGCTTATCACGAAACTCATCCACCCGAGCCGGTCTCTCCGCCTAGCGAGCTAAACCGCACCGTTATCGAGGAAATGTCGGGCCTGGCGCTTCATTACAAAGAGCGGCTGGATGTCTACGAAGACTACGAACATCACAAGAAGCCCTGGGACGTCGAACCCGCGACAAGAGCGCTAGCCGACCTCTGCCTGACCTTGTTCAACGCCAACGAGTTTATCTATGTGTATTAGGACTGCGCAACGTCCTGACAGAGCCGCGGACGGAAGTCCGCGGTCAACCGACCCACAATCCACAGCATGGCGAAAATGAAAACCAGCGATCCAAGGGCCTTTCAAAACAACCGCCGCAGCTTCCTCTATTCCCTCGGCGCCAGCCTCGGCAGCGTCGCTTTCAGCGACCTCCTAGCGAAAGAAACCGCCGGTCCGCTAGCCCAAAAAGAACCCCATCTTCCGGCAAAAGCCAAAGCCTGCATCTTCCTCGTGATGGAGGGCGGGCCCAGTCACATCGATACTTTCGACCCAAAACCGAAACTCGGCGAACTCCACCTGAAGCGCTTTCAGAATGTCGGCGAACAGTTCTCTCCGATGTCGAGCGGCGAGCGCTACTACGTTCAGAGCCCCTACAAATCTCGCAAAGTCGGCCAAGCCGGCATCGACATGTGCGAGCACTTTACCCATCTCCCGGAGGTGGCCGACGAGCTATGCGTCTACAGGGGTGGCCATGCCGAGTCGGTGGACCATCCGACCGCGCTTTACCACATCAACACGGGTAACAAGTTTGGCGGCGACCCGGCGATGGGGTCCTGGGTGACCTACGGGCTCGGCAGCGAGAATCAGAATTTGCCCGGATACATGGTATTGGCCGAAGCCGGCTTTCCACAGGGCGGGGCAGGCAATTGGACGAACGGCTTCCTCCCGGCCTACTACCAAGGTACGCCGTTGCGCGCTCAGGGATCACCCATCCTCGACATCCAGTCGCCGGCCTGGAAAACGCGCCAGCACCAGCGCGCCAATCTCGATATCCTTGCGGATCTCAACCGCACCCACCAGGCCGGGCATCCAAATCACGGAGAGCTAGCGGCGCGAATGGCCAATTATGAGCTTGCCTTCCGCATGCAAACCGAGGTGCCGGGGATTATTGACCTTGGCGGCGAGCCGGAATCGGTCAGGGAAATGTACGGCCTGGACAACAAAGAGACAGAGCCTTTCGGGCGGCGATGTCTTCTGGCCCGGCGGCTTGTCGAGAACGGCGTCCGCTTCGTGCAGATCTTCTCGGGCGGTTGGGACTCGCACGACTACCTCGAGCGCTCGCACCAGGCCCGTATCTACAGCGTCGACAAGCCCATAACGGCTCTCATCAAGGACCTCAAGCAGCGCGGTCTCCTGGACGAAACGCTGATCGTTTGGTTGGGAGAATTTGGCCGCAGCCCCGACAATCACCTGCGCGGAGGCGGCGTAGCGATCGGGCGCGACCACAACGCCGAAGCGCAGGCCATGTTCTTCGCCG
>Ga0209501_10003276_pt1 | contig 16384 bp, 9 predicted proteins | sample ArcticOcean_MG_C_4_FD_187434 | JGI IMG/M metagenome (GOLD analysis project Ga0209501, IMG submission 187434) | Marine microbial communities from western Arctic Ocean - ArcticOcean_MG_CB4_134 (SPAdes) (version 2) | ecosystem: Environmental > Aquatic > Marine > Oceanic | place: Arctic Ocean...
CCTCGACAGCGACGGTTTCAGCGGCTGCTGGTTCACCCCCGCCCTGGCAACGCTGTACGGGATCACCGGGGATAATAAGTACCTCGAAGCCGCCACCGCAGCCATGGATTTTTACCGCCTGCATGTCGAGGCATTCGATGCCAGCGGCGGCCCGCACGACATTTACAAGAGCCCCGACGAGGAAGGGATTCTCGCCTGGATCAACGCGGCCCGTATCATGCACGAGCAAACCGGCGACGAGCGTTTTTTGCAGGACCTGCAGACCGGCCTGGACTACGAGTTTTCGTGGAAATTCGCCTACAACGTTGTCAACGAGGTCGAGCCGCTCAAGTCTCTGAACTGGTGTTCCACGGGCGGCTCCGTGACTTCGGTCAACAATTCCCATATCCACCCCATGGGCACTGCGGTTGCAGCGAGCATCCTGTACGCCGTCCGGCATACCGCAGACCCGTATCTAGCTTCACGCCTGATCGATACGATCCGCTGGAGCCTCACGGTCTACCTGCGCGACGAGAAGCACTATGGCTGGGGTAGGCGCGGGCTCATCAACGAACGGTTCTGCTACACAGACGCGTTGCTGGTGGAGCGCTTTGACGACGGCTCGCCCGCGTCAACCTGGTTCTGCGGCCACTGCTGGGCGTCCGCCTCCGTGTTGGAAGGACTGGCCGGTGCCATCCTCGATTCCGAGCGCGAAGATCGGCAAACGGTGCTGGGCGGGTGAAGCTTGATCCTCTGCGTTCAGCACATAGGCTTCCATGCAACATGCAAGAAGAAAAATCGAGGGAAACCCCGTGCCATTGACTGACTCTGAACAGATTGACGGTCGCCGCCCGCTGAGGCCGGTGAGATTCGAGGATGTCCGCCTGCACGACAATTTCTGGGCGCCGTGGCTGAAGCGCGTTCGCGAGGTGTATTTGCCGCATCTTCTCGAGACCTCCCAGCCGCTGATAGGGGACTTCGAGTATTTGGCCGGAATGCTTGAGGTGGAAGGCGAGTACACGCCCAGCACCGACCAGCATCTGTGGTCGGACATGTTCCTGCACAACACGCTGGAAGCCATGGCCGCGGGCCTGGCCCTGGCGCCGGATGCCGAGCTCGAGGCGGAATTGGACCGACGCATCGACGTGGTGGCCAAAGCCCAGGAAAGCGACGGGTACCTGCAGAGCTTCCACCAGGTGCGTGAGACGCCACACTGGAGCGGTATCGACAACCATGAACTGTTCGTGGCCGGCCATCTCATGGAAGCCGCCGCAACCTACTATCGGTTGAGTGGAAAGCACGCGCTGCTCGACGTCGCCCGGCGGGTGGCCGACCACATTGAGGATGTTTTTCGCAGCGGCAAAGTGCCTTTCGACAGGGCCGGGCATCCGGGCGTCGAAATGGCGCTGGCCAAGTTGTACGATGTCACCGGCGAGAGCGCATACCTGGAGCGGGCACGGGCACTGGTCGAATACGCCCGCCATGCCGAACACATCGACGAGGCCCAGGGCCATGGCCACGCGGTGCGCGCGACGAATTTCTTCGCAGGGATGATCGATGTGGCAATTCGCACCGCAGACAAAGAGCTGCTGGCGACCGGTGACCGGGTCTGGCGCGATATGGTGAATCGCAAGATGTACGTCAATGGCGGACTCGGCGAAGTGTGCACCACAGAAGGGTTTGACAACCCATATGATCTCTCCGAAAAGAAGAGCAACTGTGAGATGTGTGCGACGCTCGGCAACATTTTCATGAGCTATCGATTGCTCCTCGCACAGCCCGACACGCGCTACGCCGATATCATGGAGCTGGCCCTCTATAATGGATTCCTCGGCTCCGGCGGCCTGGTAGGCGATGGTACTTTCTATTCCGTCGCACTCTTCAGCCGCGGCCACACGCATCGCGACCCGCGCATCTGGTGTTGTCCGCCGAATTGGGTCCGCTGCATGCTCGAGGTGAGCGAATGGATGTATGCCGTATCTGATGATGCGATCTATGTGAATCTCTTCGCCGGCAGTACGGCTCGGATCGAACTGTCGGGACAGGAGATCGAGCTGACGCAGGTTACTGACTACCCGTGGGAGTCGCGTGTCAGGTTCGAGATCAAGATGCCGCAGCCGACGGAGTTCGCGCTCATGCTCCGTGTGCCCGGATGGAGCAAAACGTTCACGATCGCAGTCAACGGTGAGCGGTCGAACGCCTCGCAGGAGCCGGATGGCTATGTAATGCTCAGGCGCCAGTGGCAGACCGGCGATGCAGTCGACCTGGACCTGTCAATGGCGACGGAGCGCCTGGAAGCCAACCCGCAGATCAAGACTTCCCCCGGCTGTGTCGCTTTGCAGAGAGGGCCGCTGCTTTATTGCTTCGAGGCGACCGACAACGGCGGCAAGGTCACGGACCTGGCGCTGCCGCGCGACGCCGAGCTCAAAGAGTCTTTCGAGAAAGATCTCCTCGGCGGCGTGGTGACGGTAACTGCTGCCGGACGCCGGCGCGCCCCGACGCTGTGGCGGGACGAGCTCTACCGGCCGGTAGAACCGGAAACGGAGACGCTGCTCAAAGCGATACCCTTTTATGCCAAGGACAATCGTGAAGCCGGGGAGATGCTGGTCTGGATGCCGGAGACAACACTTGTCGCCGAGGACCCGGTCGAGCCCACGGCGGCAATGGGTGCGGCGCTTACTGCGTCCACTGCCGGTGAAGGATCGTCGATCGAGGCGGTCAACGACGGTCTCTTTCCGTCCAGCCCGGCGCGCTGGAGTGGGATGGCCTGGTTCAACTGGGCACATCGGACCGGTACGGAAGAATGGTTGTGCCTGACTTTGGAGAAGGCGTTGGCGGTGTTCGCACTCGAGGTGTACTGGGTGGACCAGTCATACTCCGGCACTGTCTGGGCGCCGAAGTCCTGGCGGGTCGAATACTTCGATGCGAAGGAGAATTGGCGGCCGGTCGTCAGCCCGTCCGGTTACACCACCGACACGGTGTGGTTCAGCCGGGTCAATTTCGAACCGGTAACCACGACAGCACTCAGGGTTGTCGCGCAGCTCAAGGAAGGCAAGGAGGGCGGCATCTATGAGATCAGGGTGTTGGAGACGTAAGGTCGGAAGCGTGCAAGCGTGAAACAATGGAACAATGAAAAATCGCCCGCAATGCTGCGAACACCACATCGCTTTGTCAGTTATTGATGTTGAGGCGATGGATAACGCTTGCCGCGTTATCCTTGTCGTAGACCTTTCTCACCTTTAACCGGTAGAACCAACCATCCAATGACCTATATAGCCGCGATCGATGCCGGGGCGTCCGAGGTAAAAGCCTGCCTCTTTGACACGGACGGGAACGAAATCGCCTCCGCGTCACGCGATTGCCCAAGTGATTCGCCGGCTGCCGGCTGGGCTCAGTGTTCGGCCGAAGTGCTGACCCGGTGGCCGTTGGAAATTCTCAAGGAAACGATCGACAGCAGTGGCGTCCCTGTGGGCGAGGTCAAAGTGATCGCTGTGACCGGCTCGCGGGCCACGGTTGTTCCGTTCGGCGCCGACGGGCAAGCCGTCGGGCCCGTCATTTTCTGGTACGACCGGCGCGCCACCGATGCGGCCGAACGGATCAAGGAAGAAGTCGGCCAGGATGATTTCTTCAACCTGACCGGCGTGGCCCTGGATCCAACGCCGTCGATTACCAAAATCATGTGGTGGCGGGACAATCACCCCGAGATATTCGCCGCTGCCAGTGTTTATGCGTTGCCGCAGACGGCGGTTGCACATGCCTTGACTGGCGAAGGTTGGTATTGCGACGAATCGAACGGATCGTATCTGGGGTTCATGGGCCTGCACTCACGGTCCTGGGAAGACGCATTGCTCGCGGTCGCCGGTGTAACGGCCGACAAGCTTCCCCAGCTGGTGCCGCCCGGCACAATAGCCGGACCGCTGTCGGATGCGGTGACGACGTTCACCGGACTGGCCGCCGACACCCCTGTGGTTATATCAGGATCGGACAACGCCTGTTTCAAGTTGGGCGCCGGAGTCGAGGGCAAGGGGGTTGCCTGCATGTACATCGGTACCGCCGGGGTAGTTGGTGTGATCTCGGAAAAACCGATTGTTGACCGGCGCCTGAACTGCTGTCCCGCGGCCCTGCCGGATCACTGGGATGTCGATGGCCTGCTGTTGACCGCCGGTGCCGCGTATCGCTGGTTGCGGGACCTGCTGAACGGGGCAGGGCAGGGTGAGGAACTGAGCTTCAAAACGATGGACGCGATGGCCGCCCGGATACCGCCGGGCAGCGAGGGGGTGGTGGTCGTGCCGCACCTCGCCGGTGCCGGGTCGCCGCTCTGGGATCCCGACGCCTGCGGGCAGATCGTCGGTTTGCGGTTGTCACACGGTGCGGCGCACCTGGTCCGCGCGGCCATGGAAGGCGTCGTCTTTGCCCAGCGCCATGCCCTGGACGCGTTGATCGAACATGTCCCTGACATCAGCAGCCTGCAACTGACCGGCGGCGGCGCCTCCGAGCTGTGGTCGCAGATACTGGCCGACGCGACCGGCTTGCCGGTTGCCATTCCTGCCAGTCAACAATCCACTTGCCTGGGCGCCGCGATGATGGCCGGTGTCGCCGCCGGGGTCTATTCGGATCATGCCGATGCAATCCGTTCCATGACCACGACCGAACGACACATCGAACCGGACACATCAAAGAAAGCGATTTATGATGCGGCGTATCAACTCTATCTGCACGCTGTGGAGCCAGACCACGGATGAAGATGATAGACAACTGTGGCGCCGGCGCCGTAGAGTCGGGTGAAAGACAAGAGCCGTCGAGTGAAGGATTCCGCTGCCCGATATCTGTTATGAAGAACACTGTAGAATGTTGCGTGGCCTGTTGTGTGGCTGCGGTAATACGGTTAAATTGGCGTAAGCTATATTCTTGCTCGAAGGTTTTTTCCTGATCCTTTCTTTTTGGGTTTTTCGAACTGTAGACCGGGCGAAGCAAACGCCTTTTTGGGACGACTTCATATCCGTGTGGAAGCGGATATATGCCATTATATCGAGGAGATCCGGACTTGCGTATACAGCGGCACCAGCTACTGCGACAACGTCGCCGTCAACGGTTCGCCCTGACTGCCCCCTTCGACAGGCTCGGAGCTTGCTGCCGTTTCACTCTCATTGAACTCCTGGTCGTGATTGTCATCATCGCGGTCTTGATAGCCTTGCTGCTGCCGGCATTGCAGCATGCAAAGGAGAGGGGAAAGCGGGTCGTCTGCATGAACAACCTGAGGCAGATAGGCACGGGGTTGACACTGTACGCGACCGGTAATAATGATAGTTTGCCGCATAACCTCGTGGACTATTCCTGGGAGGGGCAGTTGATGTTTTTTGAAAGGTCCCCCTATAATTCCTCTATCGGTGACACGCATCCTTTGGGTAGATTGTATGAGCAAGGATACGTCAGCAGCATGGGCACATTCCTTTGCCCCTCTACCTGGATTTACAATAGGGACTGGTTCGGCCTGGAGAGGAACATCGCTGAGGCGGTAAAGGCCGCGCCGGGTTCCGGTACCGTTGGACGTGCCTTTTCAACCTATTCCCTGAATAGACGGGGGCGCAAGGATGCCACCGAGTATGACGAGAATAAAGCGGGGCCGTATGGCGGGGAGGGGGGAAGAGGCAGGTTTTCCGCGAGCATGGCCGAGGGGTATCTTGCTGTTGCTGACGGCGTCGGCTTGCCCGACAGGGGCATCCCGCCCGGACCCGCTGGTTCTCACCTGGGAGGTGATGGTTTTCCAGAGGGATACAGTATGCTTTTTTTTGACAATTCGGTGCGCTTTGTAAGGGATCAGAGCCGCAATCTCACACTCGATGGCGGTCAGTTTCATAATTACTCTGAATGGCATCCGTTCTGGGATCTCACCCAGGACACATTGCCTTGATGATCCTATGGCCGATCCGGGGCGGAGACTGTGTATCGGTCCCCCGTTCGTCGGTGAACTGCCGGCGGGTGTCTGCGTCGAACGTACCGCTGTCCTGATCACCCGGCCTGTCAATGACGGCGGCACACGATGATCGGAGCCGCGTGGGATGTTGCGTTATCCGATGTACATTCGCTCTTCCTGAACTTCAGAGGGGAGGTAGGTGACGTTTGAAGGTTTATGTGTTTTTAGTCGGGTTGGCACTGGTCAGTGCCCTGTGGGTGGACACGGCGTTTGCCACGGTGGAAGGCCTGCGCGCGGCTCAGCAGGCGGAGGCCGGCATTCGATGCCAGTGGAGCTTCGAGGGCGCGGATATGACGACCGCTCTGAAGAACAGGACCGATGATCCGGAGCGTGATCTGACGGCGCACGGTTCGGATCTCGCACTCGTTTCGGGCGCCGCCGTCAAGTCGCAGGCACTGAAACTGCCCGGTGCTTCAGCCTATGTCGGGACTCGCTTCCCCGCGCCGCCGGCCGGCACACTCGAACTGATCGTGACGCCGGCGAGCGCCACGACGCAGAACGGCATCATCATGAGAGTGCAGTGGCTGCCAGGCCCGCAACAGAACCTGTTCGGTCTTGTCGAGCATGAGAGCATCATCGCAGCCGCCGTCGGGAAGGATACAGGCCCACCGCTGATCGGCGGGGCCAGCGCGGTGCCGTTCAAAGCCGGAGACTCGTATTATGTCGTCTTGACCTATTCGTACAGCGCCGGCGACGGGCCCGGTGGCGCCGACGATGCCGTCTTCGAGATCGACGGGTATGCGAAGAACCTGACCACCAGCGGCGAGCTCGTGCACGTTGCGGATGCGACCGTTGCGGCGAATGACGCCGGGCTGGGCTGGGCAATGCTCGGCATGGGCCGCAGCGGCGGTGGGTACGGGGCGCCCTGGAGCGGTTGCCTGGACGAAGTGGCGTTCTACGAAACCGTGCTCAGTGCCAAGGCAATAGCCTGGCACGTTGCAGCCCTAACCGACCCGAAGCCGCCGCTCAAGCCGTTTGCCGGCAGCAAGTTCGTTGACAAAACCGCGGCGCTCGGGATCGAATGGCCGCATCCTCCGACAATTGGCCTGAATTCGAACCAGACCGCGGCCTGGGTCGATTACGATAACGACGGCTATGTCGACCTGTGCGACGGCCTGCTCTGGCGCAACGAGGGCGGTGAGGGTTTTGCGTTGCTGAACCTGAAGCAGCAGGTCGGCGGGAACGCCGCCGAAGCGGGACCGGCCATCTTTGCCGATTATGACAACGACGGCTACCTCGACCGTTTCGGCTGGCGGAGCTTCCTGAAGGTCGCGCAACTGCACCGAAACATGTTGGGCACCGGTGAGTTCGAGCTGCAGGAATTTCCAAAGCTGCCGCAGGCCTGGGCGGGGTGTTACAGCTGGGCCGACCTGAACGGCGACGGTTACGTCGACCTTTACATAGGCGGCGGCGCCAATGGTGTTGACACCGACGCAGTTGCCATGAACGATGGCGGCAAGAGGTTCACCGTGACGCCGATCGGCGGCAAGCTCTACACCCGGACCGTGACAGCTTGCGACTACGACGAGGACAACGATATGGATGTCTTCGCCACGCGCTATTGGTTTCAGCCGAACGCCCTCTTTCAGAACGACGGCAAGGGAAATCTGACCGATGTCGGTGGGCCGGTCGGTGTCCACGGGGTCGGACATACGATCAGTGGTGCCTGGGCGGACCTGGACAATGACGGGCATTTCGATTTGTTCGCCTGCAACTTCAACCACCACGACGGCCGGCGCCGGGACGATGCGATCCTTTATCGCAACCTGGGCGCCGCAGGCGGCTGGAAGTTCGAGAAGAAATTCACTTTCGACGGTGCTGACTGGCAGGAATCGTACGGCAGTTGCGCCTTGGCAGACTATGACAATGACGGGGACGTGGACATTTTTATCACCACGGTCTATGGCGGCAACCATGCCCGCCTGTACCGCAATGACGGCAACTGGAAGTTCACCAATGTGACCGGGGCAGAGGGCCTCGGCGCGATGCCTCCGACCCAGCAGGCTGCCTGGGGTGATTATAACAACGACGGCTATGTCGACCTGGTGACGGATGCCCGGGTCTTTCAGAACCAGGGCAATGTAAATCATTGGCTGAGTGTCCGCCTCGCCGGAAATGGCACGACCGTCAATAGCGCCGCGATCGGTGCCCGGGCCATGATCGAGAGGCCGGGGCTGGGCACTATGACCAGGCAAGTCGAATCGGGCGCCGCCTCGGCGAATCAGAACGACCTGCTCCTCCATTTCGGACTCGGCAGAGACGATGCCGACGTCGATCTGACAATCGTCTGGCCGGACGGCTCCAGGCAAACGGTGCAGACCGCTGTCGACCGGATTATTGCCGTGCAGCAGGCCGATTGAAACAATCTCGGAAACGAATAGACTACTACCGATGCCTAACAATATACAGATGCACGGGTTAGTGGATTGCACCCCGGGCGGGAAGGGGATCGGGAACATGACAAGCACGACCAGATTCGTTCGGACCCGGCTGCTTCATGCAGTTTTCTGCACGGCGTTGGCGATATTGACTACACCCGTGTTCGCTGCCGCAGTGACGCCGTGGAAAACCGGCGTGGGTACGCGCGACACGCAGAATGGTGCACTGCTGGCGAATGACCTGATTTTTGTGAAGGGCAACGGTCAGTCCGGCCCCAGGTATTATCCCCAGGCGGTCGTGCTGCGTTGGGACCCGATCACCGAACCGGGCCGCTACCGCGTGACGCTGCGCGCTCGTATCGAGAAGCACGGCGCCAGTACGCTGGCGTTGCAGGCCTGGGTCGACGGCGCCCATGGCGGCCTGCAGTACCCCACGGGTTACGGCGTTATGCCGGTGCCTGCAGCAGTGCTGCCGATGAGCGGCTACAACTTCGAGATCCCCGGGCAATGGCAGAGGTTCTCACTGGATTTCACCGCCGAGAGCGGCAAGCCGATGAATGTCGGCCTCGTGTACGTCGGAGAAGAAAACTGTGAGGCCGGTACGGTCGAGATCGAGAAAGCCTCCGTCAAACTCGAGAAGCTGGACCTGCCCGTGGCGATCAGCTGGATCCGGCCGGTCAAGCTGCGCTACAAGCATGCCGAAAACGGCGCACTCGAGTTTCGCCTGACGAATGCCACCGGCCAGGCGAAAACTGTTGCCGTACGGTCAGTGGTGATCACTGACACGGATCAGAGGACTTCCGGCACGGCACAGACTTTCACGGTGCCCGCACTGGCCACTATCAGCGGTACCGTGCCGTTTGCTGTGCCGGCCGCCGACGGCGGCTATGAAGCGGTCGGCGAATTACTGGTTGCCGGGCAGGTGATCGACCGGCAAGGTGACGTGTTCGCCGTCAGCGACAGTCCGTTCCGGTGCATGATCCAGGGGAATGGCGTGCTGCGTGTGCCATACTTCCTCTCGAGTGCCCACGCGCTGGGTCTGACCGGATTCAAAGAGAAGGTGCTGGGCAACTGGGACCAGTACGTGAAGGACTGCACGCTGGCCATCGAATCCTCGCGCCGCGCCTATATCACTTATGACGAATACTTCGCCTGGGCACGCGAGGATGCCACGGGCATGACGGAAGAGACGGACGAGCCGTACCTCAGCGGACAGACTTTTTATACCGTCTCGCGCAAGCAGCTCCTGCTCCTGAACGGCCTGTTCAAGTCACACGGCATTGCGCCGGTGGCCTACACCAATTCGATCCCTTTCGGCTGGCCCGGTTTCGAGGTCATCCGGCAACGGCCCGAATGGCACAAGAGCGCCGGGTTCAATACCTCTGTCATGGAGAAATACTTCAACGGCGTGACCGTCAGCGGCAACGTCTATCCCCATATCGTAATGCACTTCGACACCCCTTCTCCAGCCGACGGCAAGACCTATCTGCAGTACCACATGGAGGTGCTGGCGGCCAGCTCAAAGCTATATGGCTGGGAAGCATTCCGCTATGACGCCGGTCCGCTCAGCCTCAAGCATTTTCCGATCGTGAAGGCGGCGCTGGCGGCCCTCGACCCGCCAGTCGGGGTCGGCAACAATTTAGGTATCAACGTCTTGGGGCCCGACCCGAGCGATGACTGGCAGATTTATTGCCGGGACGACTCCCTGATGATGGAGGAAAGTATCAATAATGCGTTCCATCATGAAACGGACCCGCACCGTCGCTGGGAGGATTTCATCGACTACATGCGACACGGTTCGCATCTGGCTCGTTCGCACGGTGCGCAATACACCTACATCAATGGCGGCGGCAGTTGGTATTCGACGACGCTCGGTTACGCAATGGGCGGCCATCCATGGTCGGTCAGGATAAGCCCGTTCGGTAATTGCGAACGGTTCATGATTCAATACGGCTCGTACTTCTGGGACTTGCGCACACAGCAGTTGGGCAACCCCGAAAGCGTCTTGTCGGTGGTGAGCCGGCGCCCGCTGTGGTGGAAGCGGTTGGTCAGCGAACGGATCTTCGATGCAACGCACCGGCAAGTGATCGTTCCCCTGTTCAACCCGCCGGCGGAAGAGGAAGTGATCGGCACCACGCCGGTTGCGCGGGCTGATGGTGTCGAGGTGTTCTTCAAGCCGCGGGCGGGAGAAATCGTTACTGCTCTGGAGGTCGGGCCGGAACCCGTATCCCACCAGGTGCAGCTGCAGACCATCAGGCGGGATGGTGGCGTCGCAGTGAAGCTGCCGAACTTTTGGGGCTGGACGAATGTCGTGTTTGATTGCCGGGAAGAATAAGAGAAGACAACAGACCAACAGACTAATGGGGTCAGGCTAATGGAGACGCGGAACATCAGAACAACGATTTGTTTGTTGACAGTTGTCTCTGTTTTGACAACACTGTCGACGTTCGGCGCCGCCACTGTGGAGCGGGACGGCGACAAGTATGTCCTGGAAAATGCCTTTGTCAGCCTGCGTGTCAATCCGGCCAAGGGCGGCATGGTCGACCAATACGTTGTCAAGGCTACCGGCCGGCAGCTGGTTGCGGACGGCACCTTCATGCTGGGCGATCACTTCTGGCAGCAACTCTGGCCGGGCGAGTTCCTCAGCGCGCCATACGACGCGAAGATTCTCACGCAGACGGCCGAAGAAGTGACGCTCGAGGTGTCGTGCGTGTCGAAGCAATGGCAGGACGACACCGCTCAGAAGGACATCAAAATCATCCGGCGCATGACCCTGCGCGCCGGGTCGCCCGTACTGTCTGTTGAAGTCACGATGGAAAATGTCGGCGACGTTGGGCGCCTGGTGGGCTATTGGAACCAGAGCATTCTCTACGCCGGTGGCCGGAAGGAGGAGAAACAGTTGTACTTCCGCCCCAGCAGCAGCGGTGTGAGTACCGCGAGCTATGACAGCACAAGCGGCGCGAGAACGGCCGACGTCGGAACGGTAGACGGATTCGTGCGTGACGTCCAGAATGGCTGGATGGCCGTCACCGGGGCGGAGTGCAAAAGTGGCCTGGCCTTCGTCATGAAGTACGACGAGCTGATGTTCCTCTATAGCTGTCTCGGACAGTTCACCACGGAATGGCAGTACAGGGCGGTCGGCATTCCCAGGGGCAAAGCGTGGTCCACTGATTTCGTGGTCTATCCCATCGCCCGCCTGCCGCGCGTCGACTATGCCTCACGCCGTATCGTGGCCGGCGTCGAACCGGACGATGCCGATGGTATCTTGACCGTGCAGCTGCACCTGGCCGCAGCAGATGTGGAACTGACCGGCGCGACGGTCAATGGCGAAGTGGCTTTGGTCAAAAAGGCGAAACAGCCGACGATGCCGTTCGAGCCGCAGACCGTGGACAAGATCACCTCGACACCAACGACGCTGACCTTCAAGTTGCCGCACGATCCATCGCAACCGCTGGCCCTGCGATTTGTTGTCAATGCCAAGGCCGGTGATGTGGTCGTTGAGGAACGTTTCGAGACCTGGTATGGCGCCGATTACGGCGGCAACCGGCGGGTCGACAACTCACCACTCTATGTTTTGCCGTCACCGCCACGCAAGGTGACGTTCCTGAGGCCCGATGTCATTGAGAAAATCGTCAACGACAAACCGCACGTGTTGCTTTGCAAAGGGATGTATGCCGACGAATATCTGCCCGCCACCATCTTCGAGACGATCAATGCCGGCGTCGAAAATTCATACTTCCAGACCCCCGGCGTGTGGCCGGCGCGCCTGAGTTATTTCCCGGCGTCGTATGAAGAATTGATGGGCCTCGACGTGATCGCCCTGATCAACGTCGATGCGGTCGCGGTGGGCGAGGTAGGCGAGGAGATGTTGCATGACTTTGTCACCCACGGCGGCACGCTGATCTACGGCGGCGACATGTGGGCGTACGCCCACGGCAATCTCGGCGACGGCAAACTCGCGGATCTTCTGCCCGTTACTTTTCCGCAGGCGCGCGGTCGCGACAGCCTGCAGTATCTCAAGAGTCGCCGGGTCGAAAAACAAGTCGCGCCCGGTCGGAAATCACCGCTCGGTAACGCCGTGATGGTATATGCCGGCGACGACTTCACGGTCAAGGACGGGGCGGATGTGCTCCTGTCCAGCGGTGAGGCGCCGGTACTGGTCAGCTGGCGAATCGGCAAGGGCCGTGTCATCGCCATCACCGGTACGGCGTTGGGAAATGCTCCGCCCGAATCATTACTGTTTACCGATACGCCGGAATGGGCAGCACTGGTGGCAGGAATACTGGAATAACAACTATCGCTTATCGCATCGCCGATAGCCGCCGATAGCCTCGCTGAATATGCCGTAATCGTTTCCAGACACGGTGCCCGGCACTTGGATCGTTGCTGTGGCCAGAGATCATCGTTTTTTTGGAAATGAGGAGCTATCCCCCCCCCATGAAAATGCAATAATATATTGTAACCTCTTGATGTTAAAATAGTTGAACTGGATTACCTGAGACCGCAACAGCTATGAATCCGCCGGGGAATCCCTAAAGTTTCCAAGGCAAGTTCTGTCCCAAAAAAGTACTTGCAATTCTGCGGGATATTTCCTACAATATTCACATGGAAGTTGGGACGGGTGGACAAAGACGAGCGTGATGACCGTCCGGGCTCCACTCAAAACGAGGAAAATTTCAGGTTCCCTCCGGGCCTCGACAACATGGATGATACTATGACAAGCAAATTTTTCGTAGCTTTTCTTGCCTTTGCCTTTTTGCTGATTGGCCAGGCTTACGCCCAGGATGCGGTCTGTCCCGAGACCATCTCACAAGGCGGCAACACCGAGAGCAGTACCAATTTCACGTTGTCTTGCAGCGTTGGTGGCATTGTCGGCACGACAATGTCAACGAACTTCACGGCTGCCGACGGCTACATGGCACAAACACTGGCGGGTTGCAACTGTGTGCCATGCGCGGATTTTATCGAAAATGTATGTACCCAGTTGACAGCGAACCTGCCAACCACCTTTGTCGATCTGCAGGCTGTGACTCAGCAGCTGCTCAACGACGCGAATCTGTTCAGCGTCAGTATCTGTGCGGACGGCAGTTCCGGTTCCACGAGCTCGGAGGACTGTGCCGCCTATATCCTGGGCAGCGTTCTTGCGCCGTAATCAATCACGACCAGTAAACAACTCAGAACTTTAAGTCTACACACAAAGGAGACACTCGGATGAAACTGAAAGCACTCACCATCATCGCTGCCATCTGCCTCGGCATTGGCACTGCCCATGCCGCGATCACGAAACAGATCGCCTACCAGGGCGTTCTCAAGGATGGCACTGGTAATTACACCGGAACGGTGGATGTGACAGTCAACATCTATGCCGTCAGTGGCGGCGGTTCGCTGTATACGGAAGCGCACACGGGCGTAGCCGTCGCGAACGGTCTGTTTACCATTCATATAGGTTCGGTAACCTCCCTGGACTTGGATTTCGCTGATGCCTATGAGCTTGGTGTGACGATTGGTACCGATCCCGAAATGGCACCTCGTGTGTCATTACTCTCGGCGCCCACCGCCATCAATGCCGCCGGTGTCAACATCGATGGCGGCTCTGCCGGCGATGTGCTGACCAATGACGGTACCGGTAAAGGCGCTTGGGGCCCGGCCGGTGCTGGTCCGAAAGGTGACACCGGTGACACCGGTGACACCGGTGCACAGGGAGCGCAGGGTAAGCAAGGCGATACCGGTCCCGCAGGTGCGGACGCGGACGCAACTGCATTCGCGGCGTTGCAGGCCCAAGTCGCTCAGAACGCGGCTGACATCCTGGAGGCTCATCCCCCAGTTCCGGGCTGCATGGACCCCACCGCCACCAATTACAACGCGGCTGCAGAAGTGGATGATGGCTCCTGCACCTACCCCCCAGTTCCGGGCTGCATGGACCCCACCGCCACCAATTACAACGCGGCTGCAGAAGTGGATGATGGCTCCTGCACCTACCCCTATGACCCGGCAGCGACCCTTGCAGCTTTTCGTACCGCGCAGCAGTCGGCCGCGAACCTCGTAGCTCTTTGGGATTTCGAGAGCCCTGATGAGGATGCCTTAGGCTATAACGCGCATTACGGTACTGGAGCCAACGTTGCTGGTTTTCAGTGGGCTAAAACCGGAACCATCGAGCACGTTGCCAGTATCGGTGGCGGTAACGCGGTGCGTTTACCCGGACCTCACGATGGCGCGAATTACTTACAGTGCGACCTAAATCAAACCGATCATAACCCGTTCACGATCGAAATGCTTGTGACTGCCGAGGGCAACGTGACGCCGCATGGTCAGTTTATCTTTAAGTGGTGGTGGCTGCCGGGTGTCGGGAATATGCACGCGATAAAGGTGAGCGCGGACGGTACGAAGTTGATGTTTCGTGAGGCGGCTGCATACCTCGATCTGGTTGGTGGATCGACTGCGGTGCCGTTCACTGCATTCGACACCTACTATGTCATGGTGTCGGTTCACGTTCTTGCGGGGCAGAGTGGCGCGGCCAAAATCGATGGTTGGGCAAAGAACATGACCACTGGGGGCGACCTCACGAAGACTATCGACACCACCATCAGTGAAGGAGACGGCTCAAGCGATCAAACTGGCTGGTCCATCGCGGGTCTTGGGGCTCACAGCGGGCCTGAGAAATTTACCGGGACACTGGACGACGTTGGTTTTTACAATGCCGCGGTTACCCCGAACGTGGATTGAACGTAGGAGAGGGTGCAAGGCGGTCCGGCAACATGTTGTTGCCGCGTTGAAATTTCGAGCGATAAAAGACCCCAACAGGGGAGAGCGGCGACGTTCTCCCCTGTTTTTTTTGCTGACAGCGAACCAGAATCCGGCCGAACCCAGTCCCGATCTCAATACGTTTCGCACTCGGCTTCTCTGAACATCAATCCACCCGCCAGGCACGCGCCAATATCCTACGGCTGGACAGACGCCCGCGGCGTGAGTATACTTGACCTTTCAACAGCTTCCCCCCCCCCCTCCGTGCGGCGAAAGGACGACCGCAGGGGTATTCGTTCAGGCACCGCTTAGTTCAGGCGCCGGTGAACCACAACGTCCTCGAAAGAAAGGAGTGGAAAATGATCGGTTTGCAGAAAACATGGTGGGATCGGGCAACTGCGGTTGCGGTACTTGCCGCTGTCCTGGCCGTGTACGGGATTGCACTGGTACAGGAGGCGGGCGCTGCCGTCGCACCGGCTGACCTGCCGGACGTACTGGCCAAAGTCAACGGTAAACCAATCCTGAAAAAGGATGTTTTCCCCGGCCCGGACGCGGTCGGATTCAGCACCCCGGTATTCGAACGTGCTATCGAGCAGGAGCTGATCGCCCAACAGGCCGCAACGGAGGGGCTCGACGAAAATCCTCAGTATCAGGAAGTAATGTCACAGGAACAGGGTAAGGCCGTGTATCTGGAGCGACTGAAGCGGCGCCCGTCGGCCATGCTCGCCCTTTTCTACTCGCGTACGATTCCGGAGTTGACCCGGGTGGACCCGGCGGACGTGCCGGCAGCGGAGATAGACGCCCATCTGGCAGCGAATCCGAACCGTTTCGGCCGACTTACCGGGGCCAAGCTCCGGCTCGCCGCCGCAAGGATCATCGCGACCAGGCTCTATACACAGACGCAGGCTGAGTGGCTGAGGATGCGCCTGTCAGACTGCCGCTTCAGCGTCAATGGAAAAGAGATTCCGCCGGCGATCATTCAGACAGCCGTAGACGCGTTGCCCGCACAGGGAACGACTCCCGTGGGCCTCTTCGAAAAGGTCAAGGAGATGGTCATCGAGCAGGAGGCGAAACGGCAGGGGCTCCGGGCCCGGAAGATCAAGAAGGATTCCGATCTTGTCAAGGCAATCCTTTCCGAAGCGATGATCGAGATCGAGACGCCCGGCCGGGAAAGCGTCCGGAGCCGTATTCCCTACTCACTGTCGATGACGGATGAGGGTGGGAAAATAGCGGTCACAGGATACGATTTGAATCTGTTCATAGCAATGAAGGAAAGCATCCTGGCTGCCGAGGCGCGCGAGAAGGGGATCGA
>Ga0209501_10003279_pt1 | contig 16378 bp, 32 predicted proteins | sample ArcticOcean_MG_C_4_FD_187434 | JGI IMG/M metagenome (GOLD analysis project Ga0209501, IMG submission 187434) | Marine microbial communities from western Arctic Ocean - ArcticOcean_MG_CB4_134 (SPAdes) (version 2) | ecosystem: Environmental > Aquatic > Marine > Oceanic | place: Arctic Ocean...
TATCCTCAACGAGGTTGCACAGCGTTATCCGCCGCAGTACCTGGTGAATCAAGTTGAGCAGCTGGAAGACGCGATCGAAAAGCTGGAAGCCAAAGATCCGTGACTGGCCGACAAATTGGACCGACGCCAACCCGCAGAAACGCGGGTTTTTTAATGCGCGACGGAAACTTTCAGAAATCTGGTCGATTTGTGTATTGCGGGTATTGCAACAATCAAGCGGTGCCGATATTGTACTGACATGACGACAACAACAACAACGGGAGCAGGAACAATGACACGGACCGAACGAATCAATCTGGTCGCATCCGGCGAACCACTGCCGTCCACTGAAATCTACTGGGACGAATCAGATCCCAACAACATCGGGCCAGCATACAGAGACGGCGTCGACTCCGGCTCGCTGGAATTTGAGGAATGGGACGGACCGACAGACGGAACGGAAGACGACACCTACAGTTTGGCCGCGTATTTCACGCAGAACAACGCCTACAGCGGACCCGATCAGCACAGCGTTTACCCCACCTTCTCACTCTGAACACAAAAACCACGGTGATAACGACAACACCAACAACGGGAGACGGGACGATGGACGAAACGCACACGCAGACGGCCAGCGATATTCTGATGAATCAGCATATCACGATTCAGCGGGCGATTGACCTGTTGCAGGCGAAGCTGGACCGAATGACCGACACCGTCAATCCGGAAAAATCCGACTGGTCAGATATCGGCATGTTCGCCGACACAGCAGACGCGGCACGGTGCATCATTGAACGATACGAGGAGTAGCGATGGCAGGGAAACAAACATTCCGTCACGGGGGACCACGCAAGGCGGGGCCGGGTAAGCAGCTCGGCCGTCCGCCGGTGGAAGAGCCGAAGGTATCATTCAGCGGCCGGTGCAGCCAGGAGGTGCGTGCGTATCTAGACACACGCACCAACATCAGTACGGCAGTTGAACAGGCAATCCGGAAGTCGGGCGAATTCCGGGCATGGGCAAAACAGCGGAGGTGATGCAATGGCAACATTCCTGTTCGGGGCGGTGGTCGGGTTCCTGGTCGGCATAGGCTGCGGGTCCGTGGCAATTGTCCTTGCCGGTGCTCGGGCGAGTGCAGGAATGCGTGAGGCGGCGGGTCTGGTCGACCGGATGTGGCAGCGGGTGCAGTATGCAGAGAAGGATGCCGCGTACTGGCGGAACCAGTGCGATGAAGTAATGGACGAACTGGAATTACTCAAGGAGGAATAGTGATGTTGGTTTTGACGCGAGCAATGCACGAGGGCGTGAACATCGGACCGGACATCCGGGTGACGGTCATCAAGATACGTGGCGGTCATGTGACACTGGGATTCGAGGCACCGGACGATGTAAAGATTCTGCGGACTGAGTTGGAGAACGGGGGCAATCAGCAGCGGCAGGAGCGGAAGGAATGAAGAACAGGCACCGCAGAAAATCGCACCTGACGGTCGGTGTGATGCGAGGCGGGCAACCAAAACCGGAATCGATGCTGATGTCGGACTGCGCGAAAGAAAAACAGGTATTCAAGATGTGCCAGCGGATTCGGTCGCTGTGGTTTGACCGGCATCTGGACCTCCGCCGTATATCGATAATGTGCGGCCGGTCGGAGGATTACGTGCGAGCAGTGATACACGGGAAGCATAGAGCCGCAGATTATCTGGCAGCTACGGACGGAACCGAAAGCGATCCAACAGGATGGGCGTGAAGGCGGGATCGGGTTGCCAGTTTTATTAATGGAGAGAGGAATCGGAATGGACTACGCATCACATCATCAGCAGGCGGTGAAAATCGAGGAAGTCACGATCACGCCGGCACAGGCTCAGAGAAATCTGCAGTCAGCACGGAAGCGGGGAAAGATGGCGATCCTGTTGGCTGCAGAGGTCACCAGGATCGCCAACTCAGGAATGAGCGTATCTGACTGGATCCGCTGGGCATCAGAGCAGGCCGACGAGGTGACGACGTGAGCGACGAAACGATCAGCGAGTTCATCATGTTTATGTCGGTCGCGATTGTGACGGTCGGCGTGTTCTCGTCGATCATCTGCGGAACGGTTGATCCGTGATCTACGAATGGGGCGAGCATTGGGAATCCTCAGCGATCCAATACGAGGACCAGCCGAGCGATCTTGAGCGGGCCGATTGGTTTTATCGGGGATACGGTCCACAGTGGGAATACGAGCCACAGCGGGCAGCTACGGACGCAGAAGCGGCGAGTATGCAGACGGGATGGGATCGATTGCTGCAGAAAGCGGCAGCCGACATCAATGCCATTGAAAGGGGCACGTACGACGAGCGAGGTATTTCAGAAGACGACGACAATTTACAAACCGAAACGGGAGATCGATGACGATGGGACTGATTGTAAAAGCAAAAACGGGCGGCAACTTCGAACTGATTCCGGAAGATCAGCATCTGGCTCGGTGTGTACTCGTGGCCGACATCGGCACGCACGAGAGCACGTACGGGGCTAAACATCAGTGCCTGATTGGTTGGGAGTTTCCGGAGGTGCTGCAGGTATACGATCAGGAAAAAGGGCAGGAACCGGCGATGCTGTCGGCGTTCTACACGCTGTCGCTATCGGAGAAAGCAAACCTCCGGCACATGCTGGAATCGTGGCGGGGTCGGGCGTTCACGCCGGATGAACTCGAAGGATTCGACCTATTCTGCCTCTGCGGTATCGGTTGTCTCGTGCAGGTCGTGCACGCGGCGAAAGCAAACGGTGACATGCGGGCGAAGATTCAGAGCGTGACCAAGTTACACAAATCGATGACGGTACCGGCTCAGGTATGTCCGTCGCGAACATTCGATCTGGCCGAGTCAACGGCTGACGATTTCGAGGCACTCCCGGAATGGATCAGGGAGAAGGTGAAGGAATCGGCCGAGTGGCCGGAGTTCATGAAGCGGACGATGTCGGGCCAGACGCAGGTGGCCGCGGAGTATCAGGAAGATCTCAGCGGCGGCAAGGATGAATCGGATTCGGTGCCGTTCTGATGGCGGTTGTCATCGAGCTGCCGCCGGTCAATGCGAAGTTGCACGCGCACAATAAGGGCGGATGGCGGACTAAGGTTGGGCCGACGAAGGCACTTCGCAACCTGGCGGCAGGATTGACAGCGGTCCAAATGATGGAACAACGGATCAAGCGGGGCGACTGGACAACGGCAGTGGTGGACTACTCGTTCTATGTTCCAGACCGCAGGCGGCGGGATGTCGTGAACATGATGCAGTCACAGAAGGCTGCCATTGATGGGGTTGTATCTGCGGGCCTGATTCCCGACGACGACTGGCAGCATCTGACGGTCGGGACCATCATCGTGAGGGTACTGCAGCCTGCGGGAGTGATTTTGACATTCACACGGACATGAGAGGACACGACATGGAATTCTATTTTTCGGTCATCAGCGGAAATATTCATCGATGTGTCGCCGCAGAGAATCCGGAACAGGCATGCGTGCGTGCTTACCTGCAGCACCAGAAAGATGAAACGACTTTACAGCCACCAATGCCGGGGACGATTTACGAGGTTGCCGAGTTCAACGCGACCGAAGAACAACATCAATTCATTCTGACGGAATACGTGGTGGTCGACTTCGATACGTGATCGGCAGCGGTTCTGATCGTCACTTGTCGTGGCGACAGTATAGACGGGTGGCTCTTGACGGACACCGCCTGTCGGGCAATCCGCTGCTGGTCATTTTTATACGCATTGTGAGGGAAGACGAAGCAATGAAATTCCATTTCGATCCATCGTCGGCCGACGATTACAAATTGTTCCTGAAGGTGCGGAACTGTCCACGGTATCGGTTCAGCGGAACATCAGCCTACGTGCCGGATGAATATGCTGAACGATTCAACGTGGATGATGTGGATCAGCCAGACGTGGCGTTCGATCCGATAGCGGATCACTTCGACTATCAGTACGACATCGCGGAAACGGCAATACGGAAGCGGAAATATGCAGTATTTGCTGATTGCGGATTAGGCAAGACGATGATCCTGCTGGAGTTCGCTCGTCACGCGGCGAAGGCAACCGGCAAGCGGATTCTGATTGTTTCGCCGCTGATGGTCGTGCGCCAGACAATCGCAGAATCGGCCAGATGGTTCCCGGACCTGTCGATCGGTCGGGTTGCAGCGTCCAACATGCAGCAATGGCTCAGCAGCACAGAGCCAGCGGATGCACAGGTCGGCGTAACGAACTACGAAGCAATCAGGGAAGCGTATCCTTCGGACAATCTCGGCGGCATCATCCTTGATGAATCATCCATGCTCAAATCGCATTACGGTGCATGGGGCACGCGACTGATTGAGATGGGTGCCGGTCTCGACTGGAAATTGTGCTGCACCGGGACACCTGCACCAAACGATAGAATCGAGTTCGCCAATCATGCCGTGTTTCTCGACCGGGCGCGAACGGTCAATGAGTTTCTGGCCAGCTATTTCATCAACCGTGGCCAGACGCAGAACCGATGGGAGTTGAAGCCGCATGCGTTGGGGCCGTTCTATCGCTCGCTGGCCGAGTGGTCGATCTTCCTGACGAATCCCGACACCTACGGATGGAAGGATAACGTCGGAACAACTCCGCCAATTCACATACACATAGACGAGATTGACCTGACGCCTGAACAGCGGCTGGCCGCACAACAACTGACAGGCGATCTGCTGACGGCGAACGTCGGCGGCATCGGCCAGCGTGGAAAACTATCGCAGATTGCAAAGGGGAAGAACGGCATGCCGACGAATAAACCATCAGCAATCAAGGCGATGGTCGATAGTTGGCCGGACGAATCAACGATCATCTGGTGCCACTACAACGACGAGCAGACGATCATGGAGAAGACGTTTCCGGATGCTGTGAGCGTATCGGGTTCGACGCTAGAGGATAAGAGGGCGGAAGCCATCGACGCATTCATTGCGGGGGATGTCAAAGTACTGATCACAAAGCCGAAGATTCTCGGGTTCGGATTGAATCTGCAGGTGGCGACACGGCAGATATTCAGCGGCATCAAGGATTCATATGAGGAGTTCTATCAGGCAGTCAAGCGGTCGAATCGGATCGGGTCAACGAAAGCACTGAATGTGCATGTTCCAGTAACGGAACTGGAGATGCCATTCATTACCAATGTGCTCCGCAAGGCTTCGCGGGTCGAAGCGGATACTGTCGAACAGGAACGACTATTCAAGGAGATGCAGGATGGCGACCATGTATAACGACAGCCACACGCTGGTTCAGAAGAACATCAGCGACTACTTGCTTTTCAGTGGCGACGAAGTATCACCGCACACAATCCAATGCTTCGTAGGCATGTGCGAAACAGGAGAAGCGACGGTCGACGATTTTGAATGTGTTGGTGGAGTTCAATTGCGGCGACTTGTGGAGGATAAGATCAATGCTTAATCACGATCAGGAATTTTCAATTCATCACGGGGATTGCATCCCGCACATGCTCAATGACATGCCGGAATCGTCGGTTGACTTTGCGATCTTCAGTCCGCCGTTCCCGAGCCTCTATGCGTATAGTGCAACGGCCGAGGACATCGGAAACGTGGATGTGATGGGCGGTGAGGCACAGGTGCATCTGTCATTCATGTTTCGCGGGTTGGCTCGTGTGTTGAAGCCGGGCCGGGCGGCTGTTGTTCATGTCTGTCAGATACCGAGGATGAAACGATCGGGCGGCGTCGGGTTGTGTGATTTCCGGGGAACCAACATCCGACTCGGTGAGCGTGCTGGCCTGACGTACGAGTATGATTGGAGCGTCCGCAAGAATCCGCAGAGTCAGGCGATCCGCACGCGGGCGAGAGAGTTGCAGTTCTCGGGGTTGGAATCAAACAGAGCCGGTCAACGTGGCACTCTTCAGGATTATCTGATCAAGTTTCGGAAGCCGGGCGAAACGGAAACGGCGGTCAACGAGCCGGGGCAGGTATCGCGCAACGACTGGATCGCATGGGCCGAGGGATGCTGGGACGACATCTTCGAGACTGACACGCTGAACACGAGGGCAGCGAAGTCGGACGATGACACCCGGCATATCTGTCCCCTGCAATTGGAAGTCATCAGGCGGTGCGTGTTGCTATTCAGCGATCCCGGCGAGATTGTTTTCTCGCCGTTCACTGGGATTGGATCAGAAGGATACATGGCTGTTGGTGGTCGGTCACCGAAAACGAAGAAACTGATTGATGCGCCGCGTCGATTCTACGGATGCGAGTTGAAGCCTGAATACTACGAAGCGGCGCAGGCTAACATTGCATCGGCAATCAAGAGCCGTGAGGCAGCAACACAGGAGCTGTTATTCTGATGATCTACTTAGCAACTCCATACACGCACGACGACCCGGCGGTAATGCTCGAGCGATTCCTGCAGGTCAACAGGACGGCCGCACGGTTGATGTCATCAGGCGTGCATTTGATCAGCCCGATATCACACACACATCCGATCGCACTGGCTGGCGAGTTGCCGACCAGTTGGGATTATTGGGAGGCGTACGACCGGCGTCTGATTGAGATTTGTACGGGGATGTCGGTGGTTTGTCAGGACGGATGGGATTGTTCGGTGGGCGTGACAGCTGAGATCAACATTGCGAGAGAGTTCGGGCTGGTGGTGGAGTTCATCGACCCGTGAGATGTTGACATAGATAAGTAATAACGGGAAAGGATATCACGCATGGTGATGAAAGCGTGCGAGACATGCGGCCGGATATTTAATGCCACGGCAAATCATAAAACGTGCGGCCCAAATTGTTCCGAGCAAAGGAAACGCAAACGACGTATTCGCCCAACAAAGTATCGCGAGTGTGTTATTTGCGGCGAGACGTTTCCGCTACGTCTTAACGACACCACTATTACCTGTGGGAAGGATTGCAGCAGGACGCGGGAGCGACAGAGACATAATGCCAAGCAGAGAAAAAGGCGAGGTACAGTTGCAGTCATTGAGTGCGTGGTTTGCGGGGATCCAATAACTGTAAAGGGGACAACTAAAACTTGTGTTAGTGAATGCCGATTAGAATTAAGGCGAAGGACGAACGGTAGATATCGTCGAAACAAAGTAAAGGCTAACGAAGCACAAGCCAGGCGGATGAAGGATCCGGAATACAGGGCTCGCGTAAATAGGCAAAAGGAGGAGTCAAGACGTAGGCGTGCAAACACGCCGGAAAGGCGTGCGGCGCGTCGCGAGCAGGAACGTCTACGAAGAGGAAAGCTAACAGCCGCCGAAAAAAAAAGGAGGGCAATCAGAGATAAAAAGAGCGCAAGGGAACGACGAAATCGATCACCAGAGTCGGTAGAAGAATACCGGCGAAAAAAACAGGACGAAATGCGACTGCGAATGGCGGACCCGGTAAAGGCAGCGAGGGTGAGATATCTAAAACGGAAAGCGAGGCAAAGGAGGCATCAGGAAGAATCCATAAGTAGCGTTACGAACGCTGTCAGTTTACTTAGTAAGTTAATTAAAAAGGAAATCTAAATGTCTACTGCGTCAATTATTGTTCCTGACGTAACCGATCAGAATGCTGAGTTGATATCCGATATCGAGCAGATCAACGCGAGCACAGATGTGCAGGTGCTGCTGTCTCAGATTCATGAGTGCTTGACGATTACGGTCCACGCTCTAATGAAGCTGGGAGCTATTGTTAGAAGGCTTGAGGTACTGGAGGTAGACGTTTCTGCTTTGCGGCTTCCTAATATGGACTACTTCCGCCGAATCGCTCACGGCAGCATGCTCCCGGAGGTGTTCGTCAGTTTGGCCGGGACACCAATGGTTCTCCGCAGAGTGTCAAGGTTGCCAATGGTCGATCAACGAGAGATCGCCGATGGCGGCCCCGTGAAGGTCATGTTAAGGGGCGGTGATCACCTAATGGTTGCCGTTTCGGATCTCACGACCAAACAAATAAAACAAGTGTTTGCTGCTGACCATATTCGAAGTGAGTCGCAGCAAGTGGCGTGGCTTGTAGAGTTTGACTCGCAGAAATTGTTGCCGGACGCCGAACGACCTGTGGTGATGCTTGACCGTCGACGGAACGGAATCGTTGTCGGCGACGTATTTGTCAGCGCCGGCGATCTCGCACAATATCTGGGCGATTTGTCAAGGAAGGTATAACGCTTGCAACAACTGACCCATGTTCACCATCGACGATACGTGATGGAACGGCAGCCGTGGGAATACGCAGACAGTGATTTGATGGCGGTTTGTAAACAATGTCACAACAGGATTCATCGAAAATGATTGAACAACAAGTAGAACAATTTCAGCGTGATATAGACCAGTGGAATGAGCTAACACAGGCTGCTCAATTAAAAGGATTTACACCTGAATCGGAGATGCTTCTTTTAGAACGGGAATATCAGTTATGGTTGAGCAGGCGGATGATGGACGGGTTAGCGGCGGACTTAGTGAGATGTGGCATCCCATTGCCTGAAGCTGCAGCTCACCATTTAATGCGTTGCTGTTATCTGCGATCCAAACAGTGAATCTTGCGATGCAATATCATCCCGGCTGCGGTTCAGGCAAGTTGGTGGACGTAGTGAGTGTTCTAAAATCAGAGAGAATTTAATGAAACATCACACAGCGGCACAAATTTTCCCGATGATGCCAGACGAAGCAGTGCAGGCATTAGCGGAGGACATTAGATGAACCAGATTGAGATCGTCGAAACGGTGCAGCAGTCGTGGGTCGAGGAGGGGCTGGCGATAATTGAGCAGGAGGAAAAGGCTAACAATTGGAAGCTGGGAGAACTGGCGGCAGTGGGCAGGTCGGCGGGGATGACGAATCTGAAGATTGCCAAACTGTGGGATTGCAGCGAAAGCCGGGTTTCTCAGGTCATCCGGGTGTACGATCGATTCGCTTCGGTACCTGGTACCGAAGAATTGATGGGGGCGTGGTCATGGCGATCGTTCCGTGAGATGCTGACGTGGGATGCCAGCAAGGCTGACCAGGCCGTCAAGTGGGGCAGCGATTTCAACGGGGAGTTCCGTGGGGCTCGGTTTCAGTTCGGTCCGCCGCCGGAGCTGGTGGTTAAATCTCCGGAGCCAGACCCGCCGATTGTGGAAATTAACCGGGGATCCTCCGGGACTTTCCCGGTGGAGTCCCCGGATGCAACCCAGCAAAAACACACGTCATTGCATTCAGAACGGGAATCCTCGGAGGAATCCTCGGAGGAATCCCCGGAGGAACCCGCACCCACAACGTCCCACAAGCCGCCACAGACATCCACTGAATCTACGGCAGATACATCGACTACACTGAAACAAGGGACAACAGAGGCAATCCGGGCACTCAGGACGCTATCCGGCCTGGCAACAGCCGCCGACAAGCGGGCGACTGCCAAGAAACTCAGAAAACTGGCCGACGAACTGGATCCGCCGCCGGCGAAAGGGGCATTCCGGCCGCCGACGGTCGAGCAGGTGGCTGAATACTGCGGGGAGCGGGGAAACGGGATTGAGGCGGAGGAGTTCTGCGATTATTACGAATCGCAGGGATGGAAGAAGGCAAACGGGCTGAAGCTCGTGGATTGGCATGGTGCCGTCCGGAACTGGGAAAAGAAGGACCGCAAAGATGGGGCAGCTAGCAACTCAGAACTCAACTCAAGTCTCTCGGCACTCGCAAGGGCGGGCAGCGGCTAAGTCGTTGATGTACTTATGTGCAGCAAAATCGCAGGCGAAGTTCACGGACGAGCAGGCAGATATCTGGGTCCGGGCGTTGTCCTTGTACGATCCGCCGGTCGTCAACAAAGCGGTGCTGACGCTCGTGGCGTGCCTTGATCCGTTTCCGGACTTGGCAAAATTGCTGCGGGAATGCCACAATATCACTGCGGCACAGAATCCGGATGTTCGCGTGGGCAGCTATTCAGACAGCGGCCGGGCTCCGCTGGCAGTCGTCAATATGCTGGCAGAATGCCTCGGAATGGAGATCTGACGATGAACCGACCTTATCATCCTCATCCAATCTGGGGATGGCTCGAAACAACGACTCAGCTGATTTTCATATTCGGGCTGATCTGGCTGGGAGCCGATCACTTCGACGGCGAGGTCTGGACGGTGATCGGGTCGGCCATCGTGCTGTACGGTCGTCACGGGTATCGGGAGTGGCGAGACGGGAAGCGGGAGGAATAGGGGTGGATTATGAAATCAACAATCGAGGTCGGCAACTACGCCGGCGGCAGGTGCTGTGCGGATTACAGCCTCAGCCTGGCGTATCACGTCGTGAGGACCTACGCAGACGGGGAGCAGCGGCGAGGATATCTGGTACGGCGGAAGTGGGTTGATGACGAGGATGCGAACGCTCTGTGCCCGACGCAGGGGCTCGCGATCGAGCATTGGTTTGAATGGTGCGGAGATTGAACATCGGACATTAACGGACAATGTCCGATGGAATGTCCGGCAGGGAGTTGGTGCGGAGATTGAACATCGGACATTAACGGACAATGTCCGGCATGAAACGGGATTGACATCCCGCATCAGCAACAATACAAATGTGGCGACGTTGTCAGAGAACGTCGATAAAGAACCACCTGGCTGCAAAGCCATTAAACCACGCGAGGCACTCTGACTGCTGAGCGTGGTTTTTTCGTGTGCGGAATAAATCTGGGCGTGCTCGCTACGGCGGGTGCGTGCTTGGCACAAACAGGGGTAAGCCAAGTGTAGGCTCGATTCCGACTTTGGAGTCTTTCGGCCTGCTTTCCTTCCTGTCTTCGCAACCATAGAGATTGCGGGGGGGTAGGGGGGGTGTAGGCCGCTCAAACCGCTTTGGAGTATGTCCGCGACCAGCGGGAGCATTAAGAACAGGGGGTTAAGGAAGCTGATGGAGTACAAACGCAAAAGGCAGACGAATCAGCAGAAACAGCAACGCATTCAAGAGCGAGCGGAAGACTATCTCTTGCCACTGCTGCCGCCATTTGAGAGCAAGCCGAAAGACTGGTGGTCGGGCGTGATCGACGACTATATCGAGGCGACGAAGCGTGACAGTACCGACGATTGAACGGGAGGAACGGAAGTGAGTGAGCCGACAACAACAACGTCAGAACTGTACTGCCCATCTTGCAACGGTACTGGAATCGTCACGCGACCGTATATTCTCGGCACGCCTTATTCATACGTGAATTGGTACTGTGATTGCAGACGTGGTGTTGAAATAGCAGAACAACAGGAGCGGCGAGATGACGATTGAGCAGTATTTACAACCTTAGAAAAGGAGTTTTCAACGTGACGAAACGACGAGCATTCACACTGATCGAATTACTGGTAGTAATCGCGATAATCGCGATTCTGATCGCACTGCTGCTGCCGGCTGTCCAACAGGCACGGGAAGCGGCCCGACGGATGCAATGCCGGAACAACCTGAAACAATTGGTATTGGCGATCCACAACTACGAATCGTCATTCTCTGTGTTGCCAGCTAGCCGACTCAACCCGAAAGTGATCATCGAAGACAACGCACCGAACGAATCTGCATATCAGTCGTGGACCACGTTGGCTCTGCCGTTTCTCGATCAGGGCAACCTGCATAACACGATTGATTTCGATTACGCCTGGTCCGCTCTGGTCAACCGTACTGCTGTGTCGTATCCGCTACGGACATTCTTGTGTCCGTCAGCACCGGGCACTGACCGCACCGACCCAAACTGGGTGATCGGTGCAGCAGCCGGTGATTACAACTCGATCAACGAGGTGAAGTCAAAAGTCTACACGCAAGTTCTGGGGATCGCTGATCCGGGTAGTGACTCTCGATCAGGCGTACTCCGCAAAGGACGGCAGAACAGGTTCCGCGACGTGACCGACGGCACGAGCAACACGATCATCCTGGCGGAAGTCGCCGGTCAGCCCGATATCTGGGTTGATGGTCAACGAATGGACGCTGACAAGTTCATCAGATACACGGACGACAAAGTCGTTGATCTCGGTGGGCGATATGTGGCGGCAGACGGTACTGGCTGGGCCGATCCAGATAATGGATTTTCGATCAACGGCGCGACTGCTGACGGGCTGACGAAATACTCGACGTTTTTTGTCAACAAGATCAACACGTCAGAGATTTACAGTTTCCACACTGGTGGTGCGATGGCCGGGCTGGCTGATGGCAGCGTGCGATTTGTCAGCGAGTCAATCGAGGGGCTGAGTTTTATTGCTGCCTGTACTCGTGCAGGTGGTGAGGTTCAGGGCGAGTGGTAAGGAGCGGCGCGATTACGACCAATCGACGAGCCACAGGGCAGGACGCCACGCGAGACGTGTTGAGAGTGTTACTAATCACACAAACTGGAGAGGGAATGATTGTTTATCACGGGACACCATTCGGCGGCGACAGAGCTGGAGTCACGAGATTCCTGCACGGTCGGCATGCGTTGATCCCATTCGTGCGGCCGGAAGACTGTGCGACCGCGTTCGACGTATGCCAAACAGTTGTTTTCGACAACGGGGCTTTCAGTGCCTGGAAGAAAGGTGAACCAATCATTGATTGGAATGGATACTACGAATGGTGCGAGACATGGCACCGACATCCTGCGTTCGCGTGGGCGATTATTCCAGATGTCGTGGATGGAACCGAAGAAGATAACGACGAACTCATCGCTGACTGGATCGGGAAGTGCCATACGTTCTATCGGCGAGGCGTGCCGGTCTGGCATTTACATGAGTCAATGACGCGACTCGAAAGGATGGTGAGAACATGGGATCGAATCGCCCTTGGGTCGTCTGGCGAATATCCGGAACCCGGCACGATTAAATGGACACGCAGAATGCGAGATGTTATGGAGGTGGTGTGCGATGACGAGGGGAGACCGAGGACAAGATTGCATGGGCTGCGGATGGCCTGCAAGGAATACACCACCAAGTATCCGTTTTCCTCAGTCGACTCGACGAACGTCGCGCAGAACGCCTCGCTCATACCACGGTTTGGAACGTATCCTGCACCGCAGCGATGGCAGCGGGCGGAAGTGATCGCTGCAACAATGGAGCAGGTCCAATCAACTCCTATTTTTGATCGAAATGTGCATTATGGCGGACGCGAACACGGGGCGAATTACCTGTTCGCGGCTGAACCGACCAGGACGGTCTGATTAAACCACAGGGCAGGGCATGACGCCACGCGGATACATCCACCGCACTGCCCTGTGGTTTATTATTGCTGGGAAGTAACAACTGTGGTAAAGTTTTCATCTATGAAAATTGTTGCCACAATCATCCTCGCGTGCCTGTCGATCCCAGCAACCGCAGCAACCTATCCGGTCAAGACCGATACCGGATCAGCCTCAGCCGTATGTGTAGGACAGTCCGGAACTCGCAGCGTTTTCCTCACTAACAAGCACGTCGTCCGAAACTCTCGCCGTGTTTGGGTGGGAATCGATTCAGGGTGGATCGAGGCAGAGCGGATTCGCACCAGCGACTCAGCCGATGTCGCGTCGTTCGAAGTTAGCTCAACTGCCTGCCGATTAACCATGTTGCTTTCCGGTACACCAGACGGCATCAAGGGCAATGTCTGTGGCTACGCCGACGCGAGGAAACGGTTCTGCTTCGCCGGGTCGATCCGTGGATCTGGCGTAGACGCACAGGGCGAGCATGTCTGGCCGGGTGACTCAGGCGGTGCGGTGATCATCCAGCATTGTGAACGACCGTACGTTGTTGGGATCGCTCAAGCGTACGGGACAAAAAACAGACGTACATATTTCGTCCCGGCCGTGCAGTGTCAGACTCACCTTGTGCAGTTCTACGGGCGTCCGCCGCCATGTCGGCAATACGGAACGTGCCCAACGCCGCGACAACAGTTACCGGGATCAACCTACGAACGACGCACCGAGATCAAACCAAGGCTGTTCGGGCCACCGAAAATCAAGCAGTACGAGCGGTCGACGAATCCGCCGATGATCTTCGAGTCGCCAGGCCAAATCGATCGCTCGCCACTGCCGCCAGATCCAGAAGCGAATCGTGGACCTGCAGGAAAAGATGGAGCCATGGGACCAGTAGGACCTGCCGGTAGAGACGGCGTCGACGGCAATGTCGGACCGCCTGGACTGGTGGGACCTGCTGGTTTGCCCGGCATCAACGGAGTGGGCGATGATGGACCACGCGGACCATCTGGCGAGCGTGGCCCGGCCGGAACTCCGGGACGTGATGCCAGTGGCGTCGATGATACGCTGACCCGTGAAGTCGCGCGACTGCGTGCTGAAGTGGATCACCTGAAACAGAAACGACGGACGTTTGTCCTTAGGCAAGATGGCCGCGAAATTGATCGAATCACATACGGTGCGGACGAAGCGTTCGTCCTCGATGTTGAAACCCTGACCCGGAAGCCAGACTGATCGGGTCTTCACTACCTGTTAAGAAAGAATCAAAATGCCAATCGTACTCGGTGACACAATCTCAGAACTGCTGCTGACCGAAACGGCCGCCAACCTGCAGGCGTCCAACCGAAATTCACGCGCCGGATACGATGCCGTCATGGTCGCTTTGGCAGCGTCCATCGGAACAAACTTCCAGGAGCTGGGGACGCTTGAGTCGCGTGCGAACTCTGGTGTGATGGCAACGCCAATCGCTCCTCCAACCACGCAGGGTTAAGTGTGGAGACGGCGGAAGAAATTCTGACGCGAATCGTTATGGAATCACAAGCAGCACGGCAACGTGATGATGTGTTGGCAAAGCGTATCACTCTGGCAATCTACGATCGTGACCATAAGGCAATCAGAGGATTGATCAATGATCGCATCAACGACGACCTCGACCGATTGCGAGACGCTGGACAGCCCGCCGAACCTGAAGGACCAGCTACTCCAGAGACTGTCGATGCGGGAGCAGATGGAGCAGTTAACCGGAGTCCTGGGGTGGCTGGGGCTGAGTAGACACGCTAAGGCATCAGCGGCAAACAGGGAGGCGGAGGACAGATCAGCACGGAGGGTCTTTGACAAAACGGGTGGGTCTGATTCCACTGACAGGGATTTGGGGAAGGATGATATGTCTGACCAAATTGTTCTCGGTGGGATACATCAACCTCAGCCGCCGGCAGTGATCTATCCTCCGGCGGCACCACAGAAAGAAGGTCTCGGTCCACTGGCTTCCGCTCTGATGGCAATGGCCATCCCCGCTGCTGGGGCTGCAGGGTACATCTATCAGCAACAGCAGAAGTCGGAACCGGTTCCGATTGTGACTCAGCCGGTCGAATATCAGTCAGTGAAGATCGGGCTCGGTCGTATTGATGATCAGGTGGACGAATAATGTACGAATACAAATCAGAACTCGTCCGCTGCATCGACGGCGATACCGTCATCTGTAAAATCGATCTAGGCTTCCGCATTTCCATCGTCGAGACTTTCAGGCTCGCCGGAATCAACACACCTGAGCCGCGAGGGGTGACTGCTGCATCAGGCAAAGCAGCCACCGCTCATTTGGAAACGCTCATCGCTGCCGATCTGCCGATCACCATCCGCACGCAGAAGGACCGCAAAGGCAAGTACGGCAGGTGGATCGCCACGCTCTACGGGCACTCAGGGTTCAGCCTGAACACACTGATGGTGCGGCATGGATACGCCGAGGCTGTGGACTATGAATGAGTCATTGTCTTACATCCAATCTCGCGAGGTGGTCTATGGATCACCAGGGCTGTCGCACGCTGTGATGACAGCCATGCTGCATGCAGGCATCAATGATCATCACGAGCTATGCGGCCGCTGCGAACGGGCTGCCGCTCAGTTGTACGTATCAGGCTGGTTCGCTGTGCGGGTGGGTCAACTCACCACTGTCTATAATGACCGCACCATCGTGAGGCATGCGATCAAGGATGCTCGCCAACAACTCATGCAGGCCGGCATCATCAACTCATCGCCGTTCTGGTGGGTGCGACAATGGAAGTTCCGGTCATATCTGCGTGCGTTGATAGGGCACATGCTGTTCGGGGATGAGGGTTGATGCGATCAGGCGGCGTAAGAGAAAAACCAGGGCACGCCGGATATCAGCCTATCGACGTGGTGACCGCGTGATCCTGCCGGGCGGTCAGAGTGGCACACTGATCAGGCGGATGAACGATTGGCAGTACTGGATGATCAACGTCGAAAGCGAGACATTGCCGCAGGCATACACGGACAAAGAACTGAGGCCGGCATAAGGAAAGCCGGCGGGGAACGGAAGAAACCCAGCCGGCTTTCAGATGTGCCCCGGAGCATGCAGGACAGGGCACATGGTCGACACCAATGTACTCGGCAGGATAGCCATTGCAAGGGAGAACGACGCATGCCGATGTCACCGAAGTCATTCCGATCAATGGAGTCAGCGATCCGATGCGTACAGACTGGCGAAATTTGCAATCCATCTGCCGTTCATGCCATAATGCGAGACAGAGGGCAGGTGATGGGCGTCTGTCCGGTAGCGGGTCCTACCTGACCACGTTGGCCCCATAC
>Ga0209501_10003280_pt1 | contig 16365 bp, 17 predicted proteins | sample ArcticOcean_MG_C_4_FD_187434 | JGI IMG/M metagenome (GOLD analysis project Ga0209501, IMG submission 187434) | Marine microbial communities from western Arctic Ocean - ArcticOcean_MG_CB4_134 (SPAdes) (version 2) | ecosystem: Environmental > Aquatic > Marine > Oceanic | place: Arctic Ocean...
CGGTGGTCTCCGTCGAATTTAAGGACTACTCCCGAGAGACATCTTGGGAAACCACTATGGGTTCGGCCACGTGACCGTCCAAACTCGTCTGGCCACGCTTACGACCGCACTGGCGGGCGGCAACCTCTATCTCGGTTTCTCGCTCGAGGCGGGTAACGCGTGGGCCGATAGGGAAAGCGTTGATGTGAGCGACCTGAGAGGTGCGGGCAGCGTTTTTTTTGGGACTGGAAACCCTGGTGGGTCCCATGTATTTGTCCTACGGTCGTGCGGCCTCCGGGGACGACAAGATGTGCCTGCTCCTCGGCCGAGCGCTTTGAGGCCGAACGACCCAAGGAATCCCACGTCGTTGACGGTGCATCTTCACGCTTCTAGCTTTCCTAAAGGATGTACCACCGAGAGCCCATTCCCCTCCGAATGGGCTTTTTTCTTTGTATACAAGGGCCAACTAGGCCTTTCTCAGGCGGAATGATGCCGTGTCTAAGGGGATAACGCCTGGCAACTGCACGGTCGTGTTGGGTTGCCAGTGGGGCGACGAAGGAAAGGGCAAGATTGTCGACGTGCTCGCCGAGGACGTACATGTGGTGGCACGATACCAGGGTGGGGCCAACGCGGGTCACACCGTGCACGTCGGAGATGACGAATTTATTCTCCATCAGATTCCTTCGGGGATCCTCCACCCGGAAAAACGGTGCCTCTTGGGCAACGGTGTGGTGCTCGAGGCCATCGGTTTCGGTGAAGAGTACGATGAGCTGAAAGCGCGCGGGATTACGGTCGATGGGAGGGTGGGTGTCAGCCAGAGGGCACACCTCGTGATGCCCTATCACCGACTGCTCGACAACGTCGCGGAGGATCAGGCGGAACAGAAAATCGGAACGACGGGTCGAGGTATCGGGCCGGCGTACGAAGAAAAGGCAGGACGGAGGGGTCTTCGGGTTTCCGACCTCGAGCACCCGGACCGGGTCGCCGCGCTCGTCGAAGAGGGGGTCGAGCGGGCCTGTCTCCGTGCCCGACTGCTCGGGGGAGATCTCCCTGGAGACGTCCGAAGAATGGTCGACGAAGCTCTCAGGGCCGGCGAGCGTCTACGTGGGCTGGCCACCGATACGGGTCTCGAGATCCTGACCGCCCTCAAAGGTGGGAAACGCGTGTTGCTGGAAGGGGCCCAAGGTACGGCCCTCGACCTCGACCACGGCACGTACCCGTTCGTTACCTCCTCGACCACGACCGCCGGGGGCGCTGCGACGGGCTCGGGGATCGGGCCCACCGCGATCGACGCGGTGATCGGCGTGGTAAAAGCCTACACGACGCGCGTGGGGAACGGCCCCCTGCCCACCGGACTCGATCAGGAGCTGGACGAAAAGCTCCGAGAATTGGGCGGAGAGTTCGGGGCGACCACGGGGCGGCCCCGCCGTTGCGGTTGGTTCGACGCCGTTCTCGCCCGGTTCTCGGCGCGCGTCAATGGTCTGACTGGGTTGGCCGTCACCAAGTTGGACGTACTGGATACACTTCCCGAAATCTCGATCGCGAACGCGTATCGGATCCCAAGTGGAGAACTCCATGAATTCCCGGCGGACACATGGCGGCTCGAGGAGGCTGAACCCGTATACGAAACCCTTCCGGGCTGGGAAACTTCCACCCGCGATGCCCGATCGCTGGCGGACTTGCCGGCGCCCGCCCGCCGGTATCTGGATCGTATCGAAGAACTGACCCAGACACCCGTTGAGATGGTGTCCGTCGGGACTCGAAGGAGTCAGATCATCCGCGTCTGAGCTACCGTCCACTCTCGTATGCTCTTATCTTTTTAAGCTTTGTCAGATCCATTCCCCTTGGCCTAGTGCTGGGGGAGTGGTTGGATTGCCAATAGGAGGATCGGTCGCCGATGTTCGACGAACTCGGCAACAAGCTGGACAGCGTTCTAGGGAAGTTCCGGCAGCGGGGCGTGATCACGGAGCCCATGATCCGGGACGGACTTCGTGAGGTCCGGCGGGTTCTCTTAGAGGCGGACGTCAACTACAAGGTGACGCGGCAGTTTCTCGAGCGCGTGCAGGAGCGGGCTCTCGGGGATCAAGTCATCAAGTCGGTTTCGCCGGCTCAGCAGATCGTCAAGATCGTGCACGACGAGTTGGCCAATTTGCTCGGCGAGGGGCGGGCTTCGCTCAATTGGGCGTCGTCGGTCCCGACCGTGATCTTGGTCGTTGGCCTGCAGGGTTCGGGTAAAACGACTACGGTAGCGAAGCTGGCCAAGCGGCTGGATGGAGAGGGCCGCGCGCCTTTGCTCGCGGCGTGTGACCTGTACCGGCCGGCGGCGGTCGATCAGTTGGTCACGCTCGGGGAGCAGGTGGGTGTACCGGTTCACAGGGGTGAGCCGGGCGGAGACCCCGTTGCGATAGCGAACGAGGCCGTGGAAGTTGCGCGGCGAGACGGTAGGACCGTTCTGATTGTGGATACGGCGGGTCGGCTCCAGATCGATGAGCCGATGATGGACGAGCTTCGCCGGCTCAAGGCCGATCTGGTGCCGCAGGAGATCCTCCTGGTCGCCGATGCCATGACCGGCCAAGAGGCGGTGAACATCGCCGAGGGCTTCGACAATGCCCTGGGCCTGACCGGCGTGATCCTCACTAAGATGGATGGGGACGCCCGGGGCGGAGCGGCGCTCTCGATCCGGGGTGTGGTCGGGAAGCCGATCAAGTTCGTCGGTGTTGGGGAGAATGTAGGCGATCTGGAGTTGATCGACCCGGATCGAATGGCTGGACGCATCCTCAAGATGGGGGATGTGGTCGGCTTGGTTGAGAGGGCCGAGCAGGCGCTGGATGCTGGAGAGCAAAAAAAGCTTCAGCAGCAAATGCAAAGAGGACGTTTTACTTTGGAAGACTTCTTGACCGCGATGCGGCAGGTCCAGAAGATGGGTCCGGTGGAGCAGTTGTTGAAAATGATCCCGGGTGCTGCCCGGGCGATTCCTGCCGGGGGGATCGATCCGAAGAGGATGAAGCACGTGGAGGCCATCATCCTCTCGATGACGAAGGCAGAACGAATCAAGCCTGAAATCCTCGACGGATCGAGAAGGGCGCGGATCGCGAAGGGAAGTGGGCGGCCGGTGTCGGAAGTGAATCGGTTTCTCAAGCAGTTCAAGGGAACACGGAAGTTCATGAAGCAGATGAAAGGCATGATGCCCGTCTGATCACATGGAAATTCGCCGTGCTGAGCGGCGACAAAGGAATAACTGGCAAGCGCATATGTCCGTAAGAATTCGACTTCGCCGAATGGGCCGGAAGAATCAAGCCCACTATCGCATCGTCGTGGCTGACTCCGCGTCGCCGCGGGATGGTCGCTTTGTTGAGACTCTCGGGTACTACAAACCCCTTTCGAGCCCGGCCCGCCTTGTCGTGGATCTCGAAAAAGCGGAAGAGTGGATCGCGAAGGGTGCCGAGCAGTCCGAGACGATCCGCACTCTCCTGAACAAGGCCCGCAAGGGTGGTGACGCCAAGGTTGCAATCGGTGAGGTCGATGCCGACGAGGCGAAAGTCGCGAGGGCGTCTGAGGTCGAGGCTCGCCGAGAGGGCGAGGCGAAGGCCCGCGAGGATGCCGCCGCCGCGGTGGTTGCCCAGGAAGCTGCCGCCGCAGCGGTCGCTCAGGAAGTCGCAGCGGCAGCCGCTATAGAGGCCGAAGAGGCGGCCAAAGCCGAGGCGGCCGCAGAAGAGCCTGCTGCTGAAGTAGCGGCGGAGCCCGAGGCCCAGGCCGCGGAGGAGGAACCGGCTGCTGAGGCCGTCGCTGCACCCGCACCCGAAGCCGAAGTTGCGGAGGAAGAGCCGGCTGCCGCGGAGGAAGCGGCAGCCGAGGAAGCCGAGCCGGCCGCTAAAGCGGCGGCCGAACCCGAAGCTGCAGCGGCAAAAAAGAAATCCAAGAAAGAGGCGTCGAAGTAGCGCCTCGCCCGCATCATCATGGGTAAGACCGAAGCACCGCAATACTTGGTCGTGGGCCATCTCAACAAGGCGCACGGCACTAAGGGCGAGATTTTTATTTGGCCTTTGACGGACCACCCTGAGAGCACCTTCGCTCCCGGGGTGGTTTTGTACCTAGGTGACTCGGAGGGCGATCTCCCGACGGACCCGCCTGCCCTACGAATCGACGCCAGTCGAGCGTACCGCCGAGGGTTCCTGGTTCGATTCGAGGGGGTGCACGACCGGCGAGGGGTGGAGGGTTTGTTGGGCCGGTACGTCCTGCGGAGCATGGAGGAGATCGAGGAGCCGGGGGAGGGGGAGACTTTCTACCATGACCTGCTCGGCATGGAAGTCGTGACGGACGACGGCGAGAGGGTCGGGGAGGTGGTCGAGATCTACGAGCTCAAGCCCGTGGATCTCTTGGAGATCCGTGGTCCGGAAAAGGACTTCATGATTCCCTTTATCGGGGAGTGGATCCAATCCGTGAGCGTGGAGGACAACCGCATCATCATCGCTCCGCCCCCTGGTTTGCTCGAGGTGTAGCGTGGACGGACCCCCCGTTATCACGATCAACATCGTCACGATCTTTCCCGAGTTCTTCGAGACTCCATTGGCAACCAGTATTCCTGGTCGAGCGGCGGAGGCGGGGCTCGTGCGCTATCGGGTGACCGACCTTCGTACGTTCACCAGCGATCGCCACCGCACGGTGGATGACACGCCGTATGGGGGGGGGGCCGGGATGGTTATGAAACCCGAGCCCTTTTTCGATGCTGTCGATAGCCTGGGCCCGAAAGGGCCCGTCGTTCTGCTTTCCGCACGCGGAAAAACGTTCACCCATGAGGATGCGGTTCGATACGCCGTTCAGCCGGATCTCACGCTGCTTTGTGGCCACTACAAGGATGTCGATCAACGCGTCGCGGATCACGTTGCCACGGAGGAGGTGTCACTAGGCCGCTTCATTCTGTCGGGGGGAGAGATCGGGGCGCTCGCCGTTACCGACGCTGTCGTTCGACTTCTTCCCGGGGCGATGGGCGATCACGATTCGGCGGCAACGGACTCGTTTTATGACGGTGCGTCGCTCAGCGCGCCCTCCTACACTCGGCCTGCCGAGTACAGAGGTCACACCGTTCCTGAGGTGCTCCGCACGGGAGACCATCAGAGAATCGAGGAGTGGCGGGTAGCGGAAGCGAGTCGTCGAAGTGCTCAGGGACAGGACACGTAGCACGTTACGAAAGACACCTCTTCACCGAAGGCCGGAGGTGGACTATTTTAAAGGCTCCCGACCAGCGGGATGCTCGCCCGAACCGAAAGGCCGTACCATGTCTGATCTAATCCAAGAACTCGAGAAAGCGGAGCTTAGAGACGACGTCCTCGATTTTGCTCCCGGTGACACGGTTCGGGTGCTCTATAACGTTAGAGAGGGGGCCAAGGAACGCATCCAGGCCTTCGAAGGCGTTTGTATAGCGCGCCGAGGCGGCGGTATGGGAGAAACTTTCATGGTGCGTAAGATTTCCAGCGGGATCGGCGTCGAGCGTGTGTTCCCGCTTCACGCGCCGACCGTCACAGGCGTCGAGGTGGTCCGTCGCGGGCATGTGCGCCGCGCCAAGCTCTACTATTTGCGAGGCCTGCGCGGCAAGGCGGCGCGCATTCGCGAGAAGCGGACTCGCTAAGAGCCGAGGCAAGTCTAGACCCCTTCAAGTAAGATGAACGCCCCGGCCAAGTCGCCGGACGGTGAGGGAACGGGGCGGATCCAAGACCCACTCGAGTACGAGAAGCGTTTTTGGAGCCGAGGCCTTTTTGGCGTGGCTGGCGTCGACGAGGTCGGACGCGGCCCGCTCGCGGGACCAGTGGTGGCAGCCGCGGTCGTCCTGCCGGAAGGTGTTGCCATCGACGGCGCGACCGACTCCAAGCTACTCGGCCCCGCGCAGCGGGAAGAGCTGTCAGCGTTGATCCTGCAACGCGCGCGCTCCGTGACGCTCGGGGCTGCGTCCGTCCGCGAAATCGACCGTGCCAACATTCTGGTGGCGACCGCGTGGGCCATGAACCGTGCACTCCGCAAATTGCCGCGCGACCCGGATCACGTTGTCGTGGACGGACTCCCGATGAAGTCGTTGAGGTGGAAGCATGAGGCCGTAGTCGGCGGAGATGGCCTCGTACACTCCGTGGCGTGCGCGTCGATCGTGGCGAAGGTGTGCCGTGATCGACTCATGGCCAAACTCGCAGTCCGGTATCCCGGTTACGGCTGGGACCACAACATGGGCTACGGTACGGGTGAGCACCGTGAGGCGTTAGAGCGACTAGGAGCCACGCCGCACCACCGGCAGACCTTCCTGGGACTACAGTACGGGTTGGACGTCTAGCCCGAACACAAAAGGGCGGCCTCCCATGGGAGACCGCCCTCTTTTTCCGCGGACCGGGGGCTACTCGTTAGGCGTACCTGAGCGGCGCCCTGGCCGCCTAACCACCACTAACTCTCTTGAGACGCAGCAGCGAGTCGAGTTCTACGACCGCCTTGGCGACGTCGGTTCCGAACGCGATCGAGAAGTCTGCCGTACGCGGGAAGTCGTGTCGGCTCACGCCGAAGCTGGCGCCTCTTACCATGACCGAGAAGCGACCGTCGCCGTGGACCACTAACCTTCGAATGCCCGATGGCTTGCCAACGGTGTTGAAGACCCACTTGGCCCCGAGTTCATCGTCATTACGGATCAACGCTTCCGCGGGAACCTCCAAGGCCAATCCCGCGAATTCGATGGTCACCGGGTCGCCTTGGCCCACACAGTCGACCAGGCTCGTCGGAAGCCTGCTTCCCACGTCGTATTGATCGTGGCCCGACCTTCGCCTCAAATCGGGTCTCACCGAAGCGTTCTCGACCGTAACCTCGTGGGTTACAGTCACCTCGGCGTCGCTCGAGTCCTCTCCACCGTCACCGTCGTTCACCCTGACGGTCACGCTGAAGGGTCCGCACTGTTCGTTGGCGGTGTAAAGGTGAGAGAGGTCGACGGTCGTCGAGCCAGTGGCCCAACTCGTGCCATCGAATGTCTGAGTGTCGACTGGACTGCCATCCCCGTAGTCGATCTCGACGGTCCAAAGGTCCGCCCCGGGATCGGTAAACGTCACGGAACTCGTGTAGCTTTCTCCCGCGACGATCACAGCCTCCTCTAGATCGGACAGCACAGGGGCGACGTTGTTGACGACCACCGTGGTCGCCGCCGAGACCAGGCCAGAGCCGTCGTCCACGGTAACCTCGATTTCGTAAGGTGCGACTCTATCGTCCGCGTATATGTGAGAGAGCACGAAGTCGTGGTTGGCGTCGAACATCAGATCGACGAATCCGCCGTCGTCGTCGTAGTAGTCGACCATGAGCGACCAGGCATCGTCGGCGTCGACATCGTCGAAACGGCCAGTGGTTACGAAAGTGTTACCCTCATCGATCGCGCCGGCCGCGTCTATCGCTAAGGTAGGCGGTGTATTGTCCGGCTCCGGAACCGCGAGCTCACAAAGGCGCGTGATCGGATCGACGACCGCGGGTATGCTGACACCGTCGAAGATTCTGACCTCGTCTATACAACCGTTGAACGTAGCTCCACCCCAAGTTTCGCGATTCCACTTCCAGTAGTTACCGATGACGATCGATCCAGCGTCATACCTGGGTGTGCCCGAAGCCCCCTGGAACGTGCTCTGTCGAACGCCGTTCAGATAAAGCGTTGTGTTACGGTTTTCGTCTACCGTGACGGCCACGTGGACTCACACGCCGTCGACGACCGGCCCGCTCACGAGCCTACCGACGGGGACGGCCGCAAGATTAAATCCGTCTCCGGGGAAGGCCACGTCGGCCTCGATGCGATGCGTGCCGTCGCCCAACTTTCTCCAAGAGATGTAGTAGGACATACCAGACGTGGGATCGAAACCGTTGTCCTCCATGGCCTTTTGGATGATGGCACCCTCGATCGGGGCAGGACCGTCCCCGATCCGCTGAGCCCACAGGTCGATCGTAAATACGGAGGGTCTCAGCTCGGGCGCGTCACTGATCTCGAGGAACTGACCGGGGGCACCGGCCGCTCCAGAGAACAGGAACGCGCTCCCGACGGCACCGGTGCCGAAACCGACGGTCCCGCCGACAGGGGGTGTGACCCGTGTCGTTCCGTCCGCCCCGGAATTATAAAGGATGGAATTCGGCGTCCCATTCGGCTCGACGTCGTCGAAGATCCCATCCGCCGACCACCAAGAGATCAAGCTGGTCGTGGCCACGGCCATGGCGGGTGCCGCTTCGGGCGCCGCTCCGCCGACGGGATCGAGGACCCCGGTAACGGACTGCTCACACACGAGTAGCGTGAGTGTGAGCGCGCCTAGAAGTACACGAGAAAAGTTCCTATGGGGCGTTGGTGCCTCCCTTTATGATAAACACATATGTTTACTAACGACGGGGGGCACCGTCGCCTGTTACATGGTACGATGTAGTCCGGAGATGTAAAGACATTTATTTATCGGGGATCCCTGAGTCGGGGCTGACTAGGTTCGTCGAAAGAAACAGATGTTTCTTTTTCGGTTCGGTTTTCGCTCCAATTCCCCCCGGGGAGCTCCGTCCGGCCCGCGGGACGTAGCGGATAGCTGTTCAGCGTTGGATACCCCGTGGAGCTAGGCGGTCTGAGCGGCTAGCTTTACCGCCAGAGCCGGTAGCTCAGCTGGTAGAGCAACGGACTTTTAATCCGTAGGTCGTGGGTTCGAGACCCACCCGGCTCACTAGGCCGGGAGCCCCTAGGTAGGCGGGCTTCCGGCTTTCTTGTGTCGGTGAGTTAGGGGCGAAAATGGGGCTTTGGTACCCCAGGTGGTACCCCAAAAACTCGGGTTACCTGGCGGAAACTGGGGGGAGGGGAGGGGAGCTGCGAGTATCTGGGGGCAGGGACGGTTCGAGCTGACCTAACGTTTTGCGATTCATGATACAGTGTATTCCGAAGTCGGTGATACCACTCTAAGTCACCAACTCTATACTCAATAATATATATTACATGTGTTAACCTATGTTTTAGAATAGATTGTCGTTATTAATCTATACTATATTATAGAGATTCGCTTAATGTCCCCATAGCGTTGCACGGACATGAAGACAAACGAAGCACTTCCCAGCGAGGTTCTGTCTCAGTTGCGGCGGATCGGTAACGGGATCAAGACCGCTCGGGTGCGGCGACACATGACTCAAGAGGAACTAGCTGAGCGCGTTGGCACGTCCTGGCAGACGATCCGAAAGATCGAAGGGGGCTCGCCGGGAACGCGAATAGCATCCTACCTGAAGGCTCTTTGGGTCCTCGGGCTGTTTGAGGATGTCAGGCTCTTGGCAGATCCCGAGCGGGATCGAGAGGGAATCATCCTCGAGGCAGCGGCCCGTGGTACACGCGCGCGCCGTCCGCGGACGCTGAACCGTGACTTCTAGAGGGGCCACCTATGTCTTTGTCCAGCTTCCGGGCACTCGGGAGATAGTGATCTGTGGGCGTTATGAGATGGAAGAGTTGGGAGATGAACACATAGGGCGCTTCGTCTACGGCCGCACCTACCTTGACCGGCTGGATGCGGTGGCCATCGATCCCGTCAACCTGCCACTGAGAGACACGGAATTCACCACGACGAAGGTCAACGGAATGTTCGGGGCGATGCGAGATACCGCACCGGACCACTGGGGCCGAATGGTCATTGAGCGGAGGGATCGGAGGAGAGAGCACAACGAACTCGATTACCTCCTTGGATCGCCCGACGTGCGCGTGGGCGCATTGAGCTACGGTCCTCGCCAGGACGTGCCCGCACTGGACTATTCTGGCGCTCATTCATTAGGGGACCTAGGAGCAGCGAGTGCAGCCGCTGACGCGCTTGAGGGAGAGATAGAAGGTGAGGAGAACCCGCTGTTGGCAGACCTCGATCGACTGCTCGGGCCCAGCAGTGGGATGGGTGGGGCACGGCCGAAGACGGTGGTCATCGATGGCGATGGCCAACTGTGGGTGGCGAAATTTCCTTCCCGCGGCGATCGATGGAACAACGCGATCGTTGAGGCGGCCCTTCTGAGTCTCGCTGGCGAATGTGGGATCACCGTCCCAGAGACGAGAATCATCAAGCTCGATGGGAAGAAGATTCTCCTGGTGAAGCGCTTCGATCAAGAGCCCTGGGGGAATGGGTCCATCCGGAGGCTCTTCCTTAGTGCCCACTCGCTCCTGGGTCTGGAGGAGTCCGTAACAGATCGTCGCGGGTGGTCGTACACGGATCTTGCCCACCTATTGCGCAGGATCTCTTCAACTCCCGGAGAGGACGCCACAGAGCTCTTTCGCCGGATGGTGTTCAACGCGTTGGTTTCAAACACCGATGACCACCCCAGGAACCACGCCGTGCTAGGCACCGACACCAGGGAGTGGCGTTTATCTCCGGTTTTCGACTTGGTTCCCTCCAATGACCGGAGCTTGGATGACCGTAGCCTGGCCATGACGTGCGGCGTCACACCGGGTCGGGAACGTTGGGCGAACCGGCTGAACCTCGTCTCTGGTGCACAACACTTCGGTCTGGGCATCGAAGAGGCGGACACGTTGATTACGGGAATGAAAGAGATCATAGTGGGCCGGTGGGAAGATCACGTTCGGATTCATGGCGGTACCGCCCAGGACGCGCGTAACATCGCCCATGCGATCGCCTATCCCGGTTTCGAATACGACACTGTCCCGGACTCCTGACTGCTAACGCCGCGGCATCATCTACAGCTCCCCGAAACCCAGCGGACGCCCACTCTTGAAACGGCAAGATCGACCGCTATTTAGGACTGACTCATGTGTGTTTTCGAGTTTGCCAGCATGTTTTCACATGGCGGGGTCTCAGCGCGTCCGAAGGTGCGGTTAGGCTTCCGCCCGACGGCTTCACGACCTCGACCGCGACACCATCGATGATTCTCTCGATCGCGTACCAAGGCCCGCTGAGACTCGCTCATCGCGAGAACAAGTAGGTCACCTTTACGATCAGTTGGCGATCTTGGATCTCCGCAAACCCTCTTGCATCGCGCCGCACCTCGTCATAGACGATGTAGAGGTCGCTTCCGGGCATATACGTGTACCGGACTCGTGCCGCTGTGCTCCACTGCTCCGTCAAAGAGTTGTATTGGGTCAGGGTTCGCAGTGACATCGAGGGTGAGATCGCATAGTCGATGCGGAAACGGGCCACAGACGTGACGAACGCTCCGTCAGGAATGGGAAGATCGACGTCGTTACGTGAATACTGTCCCTCGGCCGAGAACTGGTCGGTCAGGCGGGTACCCAGCGTGAGGCTCAAGTCTGTCCGCGTTCCACCGAAGAACCCCTGCGGCCCATACGAGAACGTGCCATAGACGCGGCGGGCGGGGTTGCTGTTGTACGAGGCCCGAAAATCTTTGAACCTGTACTCGCCAGCCGGAATCTCTCGGCCATTCCCCAGCTGATCCGGCTCATCGAGCCTTTCGAACCATCGGTTTAACCAAAAGGTCAGGCGGGCACCGTTCTCGAAATGCACCCCGAGAAAGTTGTGATTCTGTCGCGTAAGGAGGCGGCCGGTCTGATCCTCGATAAAGCTGAAGTTGATCTGGGGCTCCAACATGCGAATCCCCAATCGGCCGGGGCGGGGGTTCCGCTCGAAGTGGAACTTCTGCCTCTGAACGCCCGGTCTCGTTATGAATCCCACTTCAGGATTGAAATTTTCCTGGAAATCGGAAATCTCTCCGTACACCCTCCAGCGGTCGTCTCTCCAGGTCGCATTCAGAAATCCGCCCCATTGGTCGCCTGAAACGCCGGGGCTCTCCGTCTGGGCCAAGAACCCGCTCACGGTCATCGCGGGGTGGGGTGCGTACGACATGTCCGCCGCGTAGGTTCGGTTGAAGTGGCCGCCACGGGTGGCCGCTTTGTTGATGAAGACCGCCCCGACCCGGGACCGGGCCAGCATATCCCGAGAGTACCGCGCGACATAGTAGTTTACGCCAGACTCGCCGAACGCGTCGTCCGTCTGCACGTCCATCATTGAAATGCTGTTTTGGCCGATCTTTCCCGTCAGCCGGGCTCCACCGAGGATCGGGACTTGGTCGCCTGAATCTGACAATCCGATACGGCGTGAGAAGAACAGATCCGCCAACTGACTGTTACTCGCGGTCGCCCCCACGATGAACTGTCCGGCGTTTTCCAGGAAGAAGTCCCTCTTTTCCGGGAAGAAGAGTGGAAACCGCGTCAAGTTCACCCGCTCGTCGTCCACCTCAGCCTGCGCAAAGTCGGTATTTATGGTCAAATCGAGGTTCAACGCGGCCGTCACGCCGTACTTGACGTCCAGCCCAATGTCCCCCTCCCTGGTCGTCCCTTCGGCGAGAGTGCGCTGCCCTCCCCCGGCGACGAACGGTTTGAGCCGTAGGTCGAGCCCGCGGCTTAACGAGCGCATCTCCGTAAGGCTTCCGGCCAAGCTGACGCGAGCCAGGTCGTACGCCCTCGGAATCGGCGCCCAGAAAACCTGCTCGTTCTTGCGGCGAATGTTCCGCATGAAATTTATGCCCCACTCCTGACGCTCCCCCGCCGGAAAGCGCACCGTGACCATCGGAATTGCGATCTCCGCCGTCCAGCTCTCGTCCGAACGCCCCACCGACACGTGCCAAACCCCGTCCCACTCGCGGTTGATGTTGTTGCCACCCCGTCCGCGTCCGCTGTCGCCGCCCTCGTTCGAGATCTGCTGCTCCAGCTTGGCGCCGAGTGGGCTCGTGACGAACATGTATCCGGACCTGGAGTCGTTGAACGTATCCAGGATGATCTGGAAGCTGTCCTCTTCAAGGATCCGGTTCGAGTCACGGCGCATCTCGGTGGAAACAATGCCATCCGGAGCGGAGTCGTATGCGCGTACACCCACGTATAGATTCTCCGCGTCGTACAGAATCAAGACCTCGGTTCGCTCGGTGGCAGGCGCTCCTTCCTCGGGCTCCTGCTGAACGAACTGATCGATCACAGAGGCACGTTGCCAGACGGCATCATCCAGCACGCCGTCGAGTACGGGTGCCTCAGCCACCCGAACCGCTGGGACTCTATAAACCTGCCGGCTCTCCTGTAGCGCAGAGGCCGGCTGAACCCCAAGCACCGTGAGTACGACAACCGCCGCGTGGATCAGTGCGGGGCGCAGGAGGTCGTCCGTCCGCTGATCAGGAAATGACGTTGATACACTCACGAAGGTGAAGTCTCCTGTTGACGTCGCTCACACGGTATGGGGTCGACATTGTCATGATGTCCGGCCTGTATTGGTCATGGCTGCCGCCCGGGGCGACACCGGCCCGTCAGTTCGCGTTACCTCCCCCGATCGGATCGCCCGCGGGCATCTGTAGCTGCGGTCCGGGAACCGTGTTCTCGATGCGTTGCTGCCAGCGGCGAATGTCTGCGGCCACAAGCCTTTGGTGCGGTGACAGCGCTGATATGGCCTCGACGTGCGCGGCGAGGCCTTCCAGCCTGTCGGACAGAATAGCCCGGACCTCCGAGGGGTTGGTGGCACTGCTTGCCTGTCGCATCATCTGATCGGCCACCGAGCGCTGAGCCGCATGCAGAATCCGCTGCCGGTACTCGTCCGCCGGCGGAGACGCGTTCCATGTGACTTCGATGAGCCGGTCCACGACTTCCTCTAGGTCTGGGTAATCCCCCATGCTCCCGAACACTACCAGCCGAGCCATCCTCTGCGGCTGCAGAATCTCTCCGACGGAGAAGTTGGCCGCGGCTTCAGCGGCCCCCAACGGATCGAACAGGAGCTCCGTGTGCCCGGGGAAAGCCTCGCCCTCTCCGTGGCGATAGGCCGGTGGTGGGATGGTCGACACGATGTCCTCGGGGAGGGCCAGGAAGTTGACGGTGAGGGTAGACAGAATGGTCTCGAGGGCGTCGCGCTGCTCCTCGCCGGAGACGATCGTAAAGGGCGTCTGGCCGTCTCCCTTCAGCGCATTCCGATAGTCGGCACCGCCCAGGCTCTGGGCCGCGGAGCGGAGCTGGAATCGATGATGCATGTACAGAGGCAGCAGCACGTACTCCAGATTGGAGAGCGGTTCACCTGTTCGGATCGCATTGACGCCGAAACGTTCGAGGCCGATCTCCCGCACGCGGATCTCGACCTTCAGTTGGTCGACTAGGTTAGCACCGTTGTCCCAAACGCTAGCGTACTGATGGCCGGCCCCGATGAAGTTGTTGGTCGTGTGCCCCATGTAGATGAGGCCGTCCTCGACGCCCTGCTGGGCGATCTGGGCTAGTGCACTGCCTTCGTCCGTGCCTGATGCGAATTCGCGGTAGAGCCAGTTCACAGAGAGCTTGTCATATTCTCCGATGCGCGGCATGTAGGCGTTGGAGAGATCGAGGTTCCCATCGTCATCGATCCGCACCAGCGGAGCGGGATAGTCCATCACGCTCTCTCGCCCGTAGCTGCTCGCAATGTAGTTGTGGGGAAATCCGAGCGTGTGGCCGACCTCGTGAGCCGCGAGTTGGCGGACTCGTGCCAGCGCCATCTCGACTGCCGCCGATTCGTCCACCACCTGAGCCAAGTATTCGAAGTCCGGCGCCCCGGCAAGGTCCCACGCCTCGCTGGCCGCGGTCCGGCCGTAGGCATCCACACCGAAATCGAAGTACCCGCCCCCATCCGCCGAGGAGATTCCCCCGGGGAACGGGGCCAACATACCCTGGGCGTGAAGGTGGTCCTGCCTCAGCCGTAGGCTTCCCAGGTTGACCACGCCACGTACGATCTCACCAGTGCGAGGGTCCGTCACGCTGTTCCCGTAGGAGTAGCCGCGGGTCCGACGGTGGGTCCAGTGGATCATGTTGTATCGGATGTCCTGCGGATCCACCCCATCGGGTAGCACCTCCACTCGGTAGCCGTCGATGAAGCCTGCTGCCTCGAAGGCCCCACTCCACCAGCTCGCCCCCTCGATGAGCGCGCTCCGAACCGGCTCGGGCGTACCCGGATCCACGTAGTAGACGATCGGCTCGAGGGGCTCGGAAGGCGCGGGCCCGGGATTACGCTTCTGCAGTCGATGGCGCGACGCCCATCGCTGGCGCAAGTCCTCGTCGATGGAGGTGGCGTAGTCGTACACAGTGGGGCCGTTCACCCCTACTCTGGGGTCCGCCGTGCGGGTCCGATAGCCGTCGTCGGGAAGCTGGATGAATGAGTGATGCTGCCGCAACGTTATCGAGCTGCCCGTTGCCGCCACACCCCGGACCAAATCCCCCGGGTCGGTGCTCGTGAAGGTGAGTATGGCCTCGACCTCTGTGTTCTCTGGGAAGGATCGGGTTGCGGGCAAGTGAATGGCGCTCCGGGACCTGTCGAGCTGGAATTGCCCTTGGTTTCGCTGCGCGATCTGCTCAACGACGCCGCGCGCGTCGCGAAGGAAGAAGTCCGTCGCATCCACCAGGACCCGGTCGGCGGTCTCGGCCACGATGTCGAAGCCCCAGTGCACGGAAGGGGCGAATGCGTCCTGCACTGCCTGAACCTCGGTCGGGTTGTCGCTGCGCGCCCGGAACCGGTAGTTGGGCTCCATGAGAAGAACCCGGGGGCCGATGCGCTGCGACGCCAGAATGTGCGTGCCCCTGAGCTGACCGCGGTCGATCCCCACCGGATTGCTCCCGAGCCCGGATCCCATCGAGATCTGATAGAGGAACTCGCTGCCCAACTCGTCGATCTCCCAGTACAGCGACCCGCTCGAGGCCTGCCAGAAGAGGTTGAAAAACCCCTCCATCCGCTCAGAGCCCTGTGTCTTCTCTTCGATGCTCGGGAGGGGGTTCTCCTGCGCGAGGGCCGGGGACGACGCGAGGCCGGTACAGGCCGCTAGAATGAGAGCTTGCGGGGCGGTCAATCGGAGGACCCTGGCGGCAGTCCGGCACATGATGGTTGAGCTCGACATGGCATCACCTCGTCGTAGTCGATTCGGAAGTCGTCCGGCTCGGTCTCGACGTACGACCGACGCCGTCGAGGCCAATCTTTCGCGGCGGCCCGGAGGGTGCAAGCACAGACCGCAGCAACTGATGCTTCTCCAGCGGCAGACCGGTGCCTGACCCTCGCCACACCGATGTTGTAGTTTGCCGCGAGAAACGCACGCAAGAAGACACCACATGCACCCGAGGGTCGGCCCGCCGCCGGGCCCCCAGGGGACAAGTGGTCAGCCGAGGTTCAGCTGTGGCCACTGTCCACATCGCCATTCCTGTTCAGGACGAGCTCGAATGCCTTCCCGCCTGCCTCGACGCGCTTCGGCGACAGGAGGGCGTGCGATTTGTCACGTGGTTGTGCGTAAACCAACCGGAAGCGTGGCAACACGAGCTGGATCGACGCCCCGTGTGCGAAGCCAACCAGGCCTGTCTCCATCTGCTTGCCGACCTCACGGACCTCGACCTCCGCATTATCGATCGCTCCTCACCGGGCCGGGGCTGGCCACCGAAGCGGAGCG
>Ga0209501_10003282_pt1 | contig 16360 bp, 15 predicted proteins | sample ArcticOcean_MG_C_4_FD_187434 | JGI IMG/M metagenome (GOLD analysis project Ga0209501, IMG submission 187434) | Marine microbial communities from western Arctic Ocean - ArcticOcean_MG_CB4_134 (SPAdes) (version 2) | ecosystem: Environmental > Aquatic > Marine > Oceanic | place: Arctic Ocean...
AGTCTTCTTAGCAACAGTATCCAAAAAGGCTTAATTGATAAAAACTCTGTTCTAGAGAGTTTGATTGCGTTTAAAAGAGCTGGTGCGAGTGCAATAGTAAGCTACTACGCTGACAGAATTAATAATCTAATTAAATAAATCATTTTAAAAGATTAACAAAATGAGTTCTGGAGTTTGGTAAATTAAGATTATTAGGCTTTAAAATGCTTTTTTCAAGATAATCAGTAACAAGCTTTAAGCCTTTAAGTAAATTTTTTAAATCAACATTTTCATAATTTTCATCTATTAAAAAATTTGGAATAATCTTTTTTTCAGTTGATGATTTTACGAAATAATTAATTTTGTCATCTACAACTTCTTTTTCAACCATATTTTTTAATTCAAGATCATAACCTAGTAATTTAAGTAACTCTAATTCCCAAAAAATATATTCCTGTATCCAATTATCTAAAGTTAGTAGATCAAAAAATTTATTAATTAAGAGAAATATTTCTTTATTAGATTGAGCTTCAGCTGTAAGAAGTTTTATCAAATGCATAGCAGAAGAGATGCAGGATAATTTTTGATTTTCATCAAAGTAAAGTGGAGTTAAAGCTTTTAAAATTTCTATTTTGAAATACCCAATTCTAGTAGGACTTTTTGTGTTATAGTTTACGTAAATTTTATTACCTATTTGAAGGTAATTTTTTATTTTCTTTGATGTTCCGCCAAAGATTATTCCGGATATTTTTCCATGGTTTTCTGTAAAAACTTCAGCAATTATTGAGTTTTCACTGTAACGGTTTTTAGAAATTAAATACGCACTATCATCCCAATTCATTTTTTCAAAGCACCTTCAAGACATAGAGTTGCAGCATTTTGTTCTGCATCTTTTTTTGAGGCACCCTGAGCTGTGAAAAATTTAGTGTCTTTTAATTTAACCGCAACTTTAAACAATGGTTTATGTCGAGGACCCGTATTAGATATTAATTTATAAATAGGTAAAACTTTAAAGACTTTCAATGAGTGTTCTTGGAGTTTTGTCTTAGCGTCAATCAGGGTTACGATACTTGCTGTAATATGTTCACTCCATAGATTAAGAATAAATTTTTCAGTAAAATTTAAACCCTTATCAAGATAAATTGCACCAATTAATGCCTCTAAGCAGTCAGCAATAATCTTATCTTCAATTACAATCTTTTTACTTTTAGGGTTAAAAACTAAAATATATTTTTCTAATTCTATTTTTTTTGCAATTTCTAAACATTTTCTTTTATTCACTAATGATGCAAACTTTTTATCTAATATTCCCTCCTTCTCTTCTGGATAAATTTCTAATAATTTTTTTGCAATAATTAGTCCTAAAACTCTATCTCCTAGGAATTCAATCTTCTCGTTGTTATTTTTTGAGTCATAACTTTTATGAGTTAAGCTTTTTATTAAAATTTTAGGATCTGTAAACTTAAGCTTTAATTTTTTTTCAAGATTTGTAGAACTTATTTTCATTAATTAATTCTCTTAAAAAATCTATCAAATCTGATTATTTTATGCCATTTCCAGAAAGAAAAAATGCTACCAATTCTAAAATCAGATGAGAAAAAAATAAATTGGGCCTTGCCAACTAAATTATCCTCATGAACATAGCCTACACTGGTTAAATATCTACTATCTTTCGAACAGTCTCTATTATCCCCTAAAAAAAAATAATGTTTTTCTGGAACGTTAAAAACATCAGAATTTTGAAAACCATAGTTTTTTAAATATACTGTATTGTGAGTTTTTCCATTAGGAAGTTTTTCCTCAAATGTATTAACTTCAATAGTTTGCTTGCCACAATAAATGATGTCAGTTTTAGAAATTCTAGATTTCAGTATTTGATTGTTGTTTAAAAATATATCACCACTGATGAATTGAATTGCGTCTCCAGGTAAGCCTACTAGTCTTTTAATATAATCAGTTCTGTTATCTGCTGGCGTCTTAAAAACTATTACATCACCAGTTTCTGGTGAATTTGAGAAAATCCTTCCTTTAATAATTGGCGGACTAAATGGAAACGAGTGCTTACTATATCCATATGAATATTTTGTAACAAACAACCTATCTCCAATTAACAAAGTTGGTTCCATTGAGGATGAGGGGATATAAAAAGGTTGGATAAAGAGAGATCTTATAACTATCGCTATAACCAGTGCATAAAAAATTGTTTTGATATTATCAATTATAATATTTTTATCTATTTTCATTTTTTTTGTAAAATAACGTAGGCAACAGAATATTTTTTTTCATCTGAAATTGATAGAAAGAAATTAAACAAAGTTATTTTAAATTGTTTTTTAACAATTTTTTTTATTTTTTCGTTAATTACGAAAGATGGTTTGCCAAGTTTATCATTAACTATTGATATATCCTTATAGTTAAGATCATCTCTAAAGCCAGTTCCAATAGATTTTGCAAAAGCCTCTTTAGCAGCAAATCTTTTTGAATAATAACCTTTTTTATCTCTTATCTTATTTGCAATTAAAATTTCTGAATTAGAAAATATACGTTTAATAAAGAGTTTATTTTTTAATAATTTACCAATTCTAGAATTTTCAACAATATCTACACCTATGCCTAATATTTTCATTTTTATGTATTAGATATCTTTTTAAATTTTTTAATCGTGTTTTTTAAACCGTGGACTATAGATTCACCTATAATGAAATGACCTATGTTAAATTCCTCAATTTCTTTAAGTTTAGATAAAATAGCGGTAGTTTTGTAATCGAGTCCATGACCAGCATGAACTTCGATCCCAATTTTTTTTGCAAGCTCACAGCACTTCTTGATTTTAATGTATTCGTAAATATGATTTTTTTTACTCTTAACTAAATTTGAAATTTTTCCAGTATGTAGCTCTACACAGTCAGCATTCAATTCTTTGGCAATCTTGATATCTTTTAAATTAGGGTCAACAAATAAACTTGTTCTAATTTTATTTTTTTTGAATTTATCAATAATTTTTCTAATTTTATTTAAGTTTTTTGATAAGTTTAAACCACCTTCTGTAGTTACTTCTTTTCTATTTTCTGGAACTAGACAGATAAAATTGGGTTTATTTTTTAGAGCTATCTTTAATATATCTTCATTCAATGAAATTTCTAAATTAGTTATAATTTTTTTATTTTTACAAATTTTAAGAACGTCTGAATCTCTTATGTGTCTTCTATCTTCTCTTAAATGTATTGTAATAGAGTGAGCTCCACATTCCATGACATGCTTAGCAATGGTAAATGGATCGGGGTGAGATGAACCTCTTGCATTTCTAACTGTTGCTACGTGATCAATATTAACACCTAGTCTTTTCATTTTATAAATCTACTTCCAGGTACTGTAATAGGTATTTTTTTAAGTTCCTCTGGAAGGTTATTTTTTGTAAATGTAGGAACATCAATTTTCATATGTGAAATAATATTTTTTTTTATCTTTAAAGATTTTTTGGTTGATCTATCTATGATTGATGCAAATCCAATAAGTTTAGCGTCTGCTTTGGTAATCAATTTTACACACTCTAAACCTGATTTACCCGTTGTTATAACGTCTTCAATAATAAGAACTTTTGAACCTTTTTTAATATGAAAGCCTCTTCTTAATATAAATTTGCCATCAACTCTTTCACAAAATATAGTTTCTTTCTTTAGGAGTTTACCAATTTCATATCCAATAATTACCCCACCCATTGCAGGGGCTAAAATTAAATCTATAGACTTAAATTTTTTTTTTATTTTTTTAGCTAGTGAAGAGCAAACATCTTTTGCTAGATGTGGAAAACTTAACAATTTCGCACATTGGATATACTTTGGGGAGTGCAAACCTGAAGAAAGTACAAAATGACCTTCTATAAGTGCGTTAGTTTTTTTTAAAATATTTAAAGATTTTTTGTGTGAAAGCATTACGTTCCTTTAACCAGTTATCCTCGTGTCTAATGATTTTAAATTTTACCTCCTTTTGTTTTAACTCACTGATAAAATTTGTAAAGTTCTTCAAGTCTCTTATAATTAAATTAAATTTAAAATTAATATATTCTTTAGATTTTTCTTTCATTTCAACACTGGAGATATTTAGGCTATGTTCACCAAGTAAAGTTGTAATCTCCCCTAGTTTTCCTGGTTTATCAGGTAAAGAAATCCATAGGGTAGTATTGTATTTTTTAATTCTTTGGGCCTTCTCTTCTCCTTTTTTATACCAATATTTTCTAATTGCTGATCTTGCTTTTCCAGTTTTTGTAATAGGTATCCAGTGCAATGAAGGAGATTTATTTTTAGAAGTAATAATATCGACGACATCTCCATTATAAAGAATACTTTGTAACTCACTATCATTACCATTAATCTTACATGCTACAGTGCTATTTCCGATTTTGGTATGAACAGCATATGCAAAATCGATTGGTGTGGCATCTTTTGGTAATTTAATTACAGATCCTTTTGGGGTGAAGCAAAAGACATTTTCCTGAAACATTTGTAGTTTGGTGTACTCATAAGAGTGCTCTGGGTTTTCATTCTTATCGATAATCTCAACTAAATCAGCAAGCCAGTCATATTCTTTCCATGTTAAAGAGTTGAATTTTTCAGAAGATTTATACTTCCAATGAGAGGCAATACCTCTTTCTGCATATTCATGCATTTGCAATGTTCTAAGTTGTATTTCAATTGGTCTTCTATTGGGTCCAATAATTGAAGTATGCAATGATTGATATTTATTAATTTTAGGGGACGAAATGTAATCTTTAAATTTTCCTGGTATACAGTTCCATTCTTTATGAAATATACCAAGAGCTTTGTAGCAGTCTTCAACGCTATCAAGTATTATTCTAAATCCAATGATATCTGAAATTTGCTCTAGTGATATTCTTTTTTTTTGAACTTTTCTCCAAATAGAAAATGGTGTTTTTTCTCTACCAATAATTTCAGCATTTATTTTGTGTTCATTTAACAATCCACTGAATTGCAATGAGATTGAATTAAAACTATTTACTTTATCATCTTTAATTTCATCCAATCTTTTTTTTATAAGTTCTCTTGCATTATTATTTAGGACTTTAAAAGATAAGTCCTCTAACTCATCTCTAATTCTATGCATCCCCATTCTGTCTGCTAATGGCGCATAAATTTCCATAGTTTCTTTTGCGATACGTTCTTTTTTTTCAATTTTTGAAATTGCTTCGATTGTTCTCATGTTGTGAAGTCGATCAGCAATTTTAACAAGTAGTACTCTAATATCTTTTGAGGTCGCTAAAATTAATTTTCTAAAATTTTCCGCTTTTGATGTTGATGTAGCTTGATTTTCAAAGACTGAAATTTTTGTTACACCGTCAACTAAATCAGCAACTTCTTGTCCAAACTCATTCTTTATAGTTTCATAAGTAGCGTGTGTATCTTCAATGGTGTCATGCAGTAGTCCTGTTGCTATCGTTGCGCTATCTAGCTTTAGTTCTGTTAATATATTTGCTACAGCTATAGGGTGAATTGAATATGGGTCGCCAGAATCACGTTTTTGATTTTCGTGTGCTTTAACAGCAAAATTATAAGCTTTATTTAATTTTTCAGGATTTAAAAATTTATTATATGATTTAACTTTGTTTATTAATTCTTCAGAATTAAGCATGTTCGATTATAACATTAATTTATATTTGTTTAATAGACCTTAAGTCCTTAACCGGCAAAGAGTTGATCAAATTAACTATATTAATCTTAGATTTTGGATGTTTCCATGATTTATCTACTTCAAACAAGGGTAGTAACACAAAGTTTCTTTTGCTCATTCGAGGATGTGGCAAAATTAATTGGCTATTTTTTTCATTTAATATCTTTTTATCATAATCGATAATATCAATATCGCATGTTCTTGGTGTATTTTTTTTACCCCTAACTCTTCCCAATTTTAATTCTATTAAATTGCAAATTTTTAATAATTCAAGTGGTGTTAAACTTGTTTTTATTTTTATAATAATATTAATGTAATTAGGCATAGAGGGGTCTGGCCAGGATTCAGATATATAATTAGATGAAGATTTTAAAATTTTTATTTTATATTTTTCTAATTCAACTTTAGTTATTTCAATATTTCTAATTTTGCTTCCTAAATTTGATCCTATGGCTAAATAGGCAAGATTAGCTAGATTTTCTGATATGTCTTGCTTTTTCACGATTCCAATCTCTATTTTTTTTAGTAGCTCTTTTATCAAATTGTTTTTTACCTTTGGCCACAGCTATTTCAATTTTAGCCTTACCTTTTTTAAAATACATCTTCGTTGGAACGAGTGTTAAGCCGTCTCTCTGCATTTTCCCAATTAATTTATTAATTTCCTTTCTATTTAATAAAAGTTTCCTTTCATCCGTTGGATTATGATTTGAATAACTGGCCTGTTTGAAAGCTGCTATATGAGAATTAATCAAAACTATTTCACCATCTTTTTCTACAGCATATGAATCTGCTATATTGACTTTACCCTCTCTTATTGACTTGATCTCTGATCCTTTGAGTACAATTCCTGCCTCTATTAATTCTTCAAAAAAATAATTAAAACTTGCTTTTCTATTTAAACAAATAATTTTTAAACCAGGATTGGTTTTCTTGTTCATTAGAGTAGGTTTGCTGACACTAAAGCTTTTTTAACAGCTTCCTTAGTTGGTTCTGTAACTTTAACCAAGGGTAATCTAACATCATCACCACATAAACCTAAAAGTTTTGCAGCATATTTAACTGGACTTGGGTTACTCTCAATAAACATGGAATTATGAATTGGCTGGAGTATCTTGTCTAACCTGGCTGCTTCTGATTTATCATGATCAGATTCTATTATTGAAGCTTTTTGAAAATCAGAACAAAGTTTTGGAGCGATATTTGCTGTTACACTGATAGCGCCTACGCCACCTCTTTTATTAAATTCCAAAGCATTATCGTCATTACCTGTAAGTTGAATAAAATCATTACCCATTTTATTTTTTTGTTGATCAACTCTATCAAGATCACCTGTGGCATCTTTGACACCTACAATATTTTTTAACTCAAACAACCTAGCCATTGTATCAACAGACATGTCTATTACAGATCGTCCTGGAATATTATAAATTAGAATAGGTATACCAATCTTGTCATTAATCGCTTTATAGTGTTGGTATAAACCTTCTTGAGTTGGTTTATTATAATAAGGAGTAACAACTAAAGCTGCATTTGCACCCACTTTTTCTGCGTGAGTAGTTAGAGAAATGGCTTCTTTTGTAGAATTAGAGCCAGTACCAGCTATTACTATATTTTTTCCATTACTTTCCTTAATGCATAATTCAATAACTTTTTGGTGCTCATCATGGCTTAATGTAGGAGATTCTCCTGTAGTTCCGGCAGGAACTAAGCCATTAGTTCCATTGTTAATTTGAAAATGAATGAGCTTAATATAAGCTTCTTCATCAAGCTTATCATTTTTGAACGGGGTTATTAAAGCAACGTTTGATCCTTTGAACATAAATACTTATAACATAGTTTAGAGATTCATTTAGTAAATTTATGCCTAGAAATATATTTTTTTTTATAAAATCATTATTATTAAGCTCAATAATAATAGGAAATTTGTATGCCGCTGAAATATCAATAATACCTTTAAAAAAACCTATTTTAAGCGAAGAATCTCAAAGTCAAAAGACATCACAAAGTATTCTTAAGCCTAAATCTAAACCCTCTAAAAAAGTAAAAAAAATTGAAACCACAATTGTTAAAAAAGAAGTAAAAAAAATTGATTTTTTAATTCCAAAAAGCAAACCGCTAGTTTTTAAAAAATCAAAATCTATAGTTAAGGCGCAGTCAAAATATTATAGTCAAAAAGACTATACTGTTGCAAAAAAATCTATTCAGGCTATGGAAAAAAGCCAGTGGTCGACAGCTTTATCATTATCTAAAAAAGCAAAAGATAGATCTATACATAATTTCATTACTTGGAGACACTTATTAACCACGGGTAATCAAGCTAATTTTTATGACTATATGGCCTTTATAAAAACTAATAAAAATTACCCTAGAATTAATAGAATTCGCTACTTGGCTGAGCACAAACTATCTACTGATAAAATCTCACCAAAAAAAATAATAGATTGGTTTGATGCTAATGAACCTTTAAGTGGTTATGGAAAATTAATACTGGGAGAAAGTTTTATACAAACTGGTAATATTGAAAAAGGAAAATCTCTAATTAAAGATGGATGGATAACTGCAGATCTAAATAGATCTAATATGAAATTTTTTAGAAAAAAATATAAAAAATATTTAAATGCAGATGACTATATTAAAAGAGCTGACTATTTAGCTTGGGAAGGTAAATCTTGGGACTTAAAAAGAATGCTAAGATATTTACCTAAAGACTATAGGTTGCTTTATACGGCTAGACAAATTTTAATGAGTAAATCTTATGGTGTAGATAACGCTATTAAGAATGTTCCAACAAAGCTTAAAAATGATGCTGGACTAAATTATGATCGACTTAAATGGAGAAGAAAAAGAGGAAGAGTAGATGATTCTTTAGAGATTATTTTTAAAGTTAGAAATAATAAAGATTATTTAGTTAGGCCAGATAAATGGTGGACTGAAAGAGCAATTATGGCAAGAGCTCTTATTTATAAGAATAAATATGAGTCTGCATACAAAGTAGCAAGCAAACACAGTCTTGATAAAAGCCCAGAATTTGCTGAAGCTGAATGGATGAGTGGATGGATTGCTTTAAGTTTTTTGGATGATCCTATTTTAGCAATAGATCATTTCAATAACTTTTATCAAAACGTAAGTTATCCTATAAGTTTATCTAGAGGTGCCTACTGGCTTGCAAGAGCATATGAAAAAATTGGTGATAAAAAGCAATCTCAGCAATGGTATGAAGAAGCAACTAAGTATTTAACAACATATTATGGTCAATTAGCCCATTTAAAAATTAAACCTAATGAAAAATTTGAACTTGAAGAACAACAAAAAATTACAGATGAATATAGAAAATACTTTTATAAAAATGACTTAATAAAAGTTGTTTATCTTTTAGATGAATTAAATAAAGATAAGTATACAAAAAATATTTTAAAACATATTGCTAATGATAATATTGATAGTGGTAGCGAGATTTTAGCTGCAGAACTAGCATCCAATATATCAAGATATGATTTTGCAATACAAATTTCAAAATTAGCCTCATATGAAAAAAGATTTCACAATGACTTTAACTACCCGATAATAAGCACACCTAAATATGTAAATGGTAGAAAAATACCTGAGACAGCATTTATACTTTCATTAATTAGACAAGAAAGTGAATTTGATATGACAGCTAACAGTCATGCGGGTGCACAAGGTTTAATGCAATTGATGCCTTACACTGCAAAACTAGTTTCTAAACAAGCGAAACTTCCTTATTCAAAATCAAGATTAACATCTGATCCTGAATATAATATCAATCTTGGATCTCATTATATAGCGGGATTAATTTTACAGTATGATGGTGCCTACCCTTTTGCCACAGCAGCATACAATGCGGGTCCAAAAAGAGTTAAATATTGGAAAAAAATAAATAAAGATCCTCAAAAAAATCAAGTTGATTTTGTAGATTGGGTTGAGTTAATTAAATTTAAAGAGACGAGGAACTATGTTCAGCGTGTTATGGAAAACTATAATGTTTACAGATATATTTTGGAGAAAAAACCCATTCAAATGAAAGACTTCTTTAAAGATCATCCCTTATTTTAATGGCGGAAGCGGTGGGATTCGAACCCACGGTAGAGTTACCCCTACGGCAATTTAGCAAACTACTGGTTTAAGCCAACTCACCCACGCTTCCACTCGCATATGGATATAACCGATTGTATTGAATTTTCAATATTTATAAAGTAATTCTTGATTTATATTATGAAAAATAAGTACTCCATATTTTCTTTAATCAAAAATGCTTTTTCTTATCATGAGAATTGGCAAAAAGCCTGGAAAGATCCAGTTATAAAAAAAGAATACGATGCAATTATTGTTGGTGGTGGTGGTCATGGTTTAGCTACTGCTTATTATTTAGCTAAAAAACATAATATGAAAAATATTGCTGTTGTTGAAAAAGGCTGGATTGGTGGTGGTAACACCGGAAGAAATACTACCATTATAAGATCTAATTATTTATGGGATGCAAGTGCTGGTCTTTATGATCATGCCTTAAAACTATGGGAAGGTTTATCTCAAGAGATAAATTACAATGTAATGTTTAGTCAAAGAGGTGTGATGAACCTTGCTCACAATTTACAAGATATTAGAGATTTAAAAAGAAGAACACATGCTAACAGATTAAATGGTATTGACGCTGTTTATTTAAGCACAGAAGAAGTTAAAAAATTTTGCCCTATAATAAATACATCTCCTGATATCCGTTACCCAGTATTAGGTGGCACTTTACAAAGAAGAGCTGGCACCGCAAGACATGATGCTGTTGCATGGGGATATGCTCGAGGAGCAGATGAAATGGGTGTTGATATAATTCAAAATTGTGAGGTTAAAGGAATTAAAAGAAACGGTGATGAGGTTGAAGGAATAGAAACTACTAGAGGATTTATTAAGACTAAAAAAATTGGTGTAGTTGCTGCTGGCCATTCAAGTGTTCTGGCTAACATGGCTGGTTTAAGATTGCCTTTAGAAAGCAAACCACTTCAAGCATTAGTTTCAGAGCCAGTAAAACCAATTATTGATACAGTTGTAATGTCTAATGCTGTTCATGCTTATGTTAGTCAATCTGATAAGGGTGAACTTGTAATAGGCGCTGGTACAGATGATTATATTTCTTATTCACAAAAAGGAAGTCACGATATCGTAGAGGGAACCTTAAATGCAATTTTAGAACTCTACCCAATTTTTAGTAGAATGAGAATGCTTAGACAATGGGGTGGAATTGTAGACATTTGTCCAGATGCAAGTCCTATTATCAGTAAAACAACTATCAAAGGTTTATACTTCAACTGCGGTTGGGGAACGGGTGGATTTAAAGCAACGCCTGGATCAGGTGATTTATTTGCTCATACAATTGCAAACGATGAACCTCACAAACTAAATGCTGCTTTTAACTTAAACAGATTTATTAGTGGTGACCTTGTTGATGAACATGGTGCAGCGGCGGTAGCTCATTAATGTTTTTGATTACCTGTCCTTTTTGTGGTGAGCGAGAACAAAGCGAATTTAAAGCAGGTGGAGAAGCTCACATTGAAAGACCAAAACAACCTACGGAATTAAGCGATGATGAATGGGCAGAATACTTATTTATGAGAAAAAATATTAAAGGTATTCAATTTGAAAGATGGAACCATTCCCACGGATGTAGAAAGTGGTTCAATGTAGTTCGTGATACTTCTAATGATGAAATAAAATCAGTTTATAAAATGGGTGAAAAACCACCAACAATCTAATCTATGTCAAAAAATTTAAGAGTAAAAACTAGTAAATTTATAGATGAGACCTCAAGAGTTTCGTTTAAATTTAATGGTAAAACATATTACGGTTTTAAAGGTGATACGTTAGCCTCAGCTCTATTATCAAATGATGTTCATTTAGTTGGAAGAAGTTTTAAATACCACAGACCAAGAGGAATAATGACCGCTGGCTCTGAAGAGCCTAGTGCAATCGTACAAATTAATGACAATACGTCTTTAACCGAACCAAATGTTAGGGCTACCGAAATTGAGATCTATGACGGCTTAGAAGCAACAAGTCAAAACTGTTGGCCTAGTGTAAACTTTGATATCGGTGGAATAAATAATTTTATGTCCCCTCTTTTACCTGCTGGATTTTACTACAAAACTTTTATGTGGCCAGCTAGTTTCTGGGAAAAATATGAGTATGTCATAAGACACTCTGCTGGACTTGGAAAGTCACCAACAAAACCAGATCCAGATATTTATGAACATAAATATGTTCACTGCGATGTACTTGTTATTGGCGCTGGTATTACTGGGATTATGGCAGCAAAAACTGCTGCTAAAAATAATTTAAAAACTTTATTACTCGATGAAAAAAATGAAATTGGTGGATCTACAATTTATCAAGATTCAGAACATGTTAAGATAAATGATCAAAGTTCATCTACTTGGTTAGAAAATGAAATAATTGAATTAAAAAAATTAGATAATTTAGAAATTAAAACAAGAACAAGTGTGGCTGCATATCATGGTTATAATTATCTATTAGCTAGAGAAAATCTAACAGATCATCTATCTAAAGGTGAAAAACAAAACAAGGTTAGACAAAGGTTATTAAAGATTAGAGCTAAAAAAGTAATTGTTGCTACTGGTTCTTTAGAAAGACCACTTGTGTTTAATAATAATGATAGACCTGGCATTATGCTTTCATCTGCTGTGAAAAAATATGCAGATTACTATGGTGTAGCTACGGGTCAAAAAAACATTTTCTTTACCAACAATGATACGGCTTATGAAAGTGCAATTTCATTAAATAAAAAAGGAATTAAAGTTGAGTCAATTATTGATATTAGAGAACAATCTAATTCAGAGTTTACTAAAGAAGCTGAAAACTTAGGGATTAAAATTTATAGATCTCATACAGTTGTTGATACAGAGGGTTATAAAAGAATAAATAAAATTACTATTATGGAACTATCTAAAGATGGACAATCTTTTACTAGTTCAAAAAAAATTACTTTAGATTGTGATTGCTTAGCTATTGCTGGTGGATGGACCCCTGCTGTTCATTTGTTCACCCAATCAGGTGGTAAATTAAAATTCAGAGATGAAGATCAAGTTTTTATACCTAATAAGTATCCATCAGATCAAATTAGTATTGGTTCATGTAATGGTGATTTTGAGATTGATGACATAGTTAAAAATACATCAAAAACTTTAAAAGAGTTTTTAAATATAAAAGAAACTAATTACGATGATTTAAAAATCCAATGTCCAAAAGACAAAGAAATTAGAAATATTTGGTTATTACCTTCTGATAAAGTTTTAGGAAAAACAAAACCTTTTGTTGATTATCAAAATGATGCAACAGCTAAAGATATCAAACTTGCACTTAGAGAAGGGTTTAGATCTATAGAGCACGTTAAGCGTTATACAACAACTGGTATGGGTACCGATCAAGGTAAGCTTGGTAATATGCATGCATTAGGAATTATTGCTGAAACCGCTGGTGTTAAGATGGGAGAACTAGGTACAACAACATTTAGACCTCCTTACACACCTTTAACATTTGGAACTATCGTTGGAAGAAATGTTGGGGAATATTTTGATACATTCAGAAGAACTGCGATGAACGACTGGCATATCGAGCATAAAGCTGAATTTGAAAACGTAGGTCAGTGGAAAAGAGCTTGGTATTACCCAAAAAATAAAGAAACTATGCATGAGGCTGTTCAAAGAGAAAGTAAAGCTGCAAGAGATGGAGCTGGTATATTAGATGCTTCAACGCTAGGTAAAATTGATATTCAAGGAACTGATGCTTCAGAATTTTTAAATAGAGTTTACACAAATGCTTGGTCAAAGCTTGCTATTGGTAAATGTAGGTATGGCTTAATGCTTAATGAAGATGGTATGGTTTATGATGATGGCGTAACAACTCGTCTTGATGAAAATCATTATATTATGACAACAACAACTGGTGGTGCGGCTAATGTATTAGGCAAACTTGAAGATTATCTTCAAACAGAATGGCCTGAATTAGATGTCTACTTAACGTCAGTTACTGACCATTATGCTACAGCTAGTGTTTGTGGTCCAAATAGTAAAAAAATATTAAATAAAATAATTCCTGATTTAGATCTATCTGATGAAAACTTTCCTCACATGTCATTTAAAAATGCAAAAATTGGCAATGTTAAATGTAGAGTAATGAGAATTAGTTTCACGGGCGAACATAGTTATGAAATTAATGTTCAAGCAAACTTTGGAAAGTCTCTTTGGGAAAAATGTATGGAAGCTGGTGAAGAGTTTAATATTACTCCATATGGAACAGAGACTATGCACTTATTAAGAGCTGAAAAAGGATTTATTATTGTTGGCCAAGACACAGATGCCACAATGACACCTATAGATTTACAGATGGACTGGATTGTAAGTAAAAAAAAATATGATTTTATTGGTAAACGATCTCTTTATAGATCTGACACGATGCGTGAAGACCGAAAACAATTAGTTGGATTATTAACAGAAAATCCAAGTGAAGTTTTAGAAGAAGGTGCACAGATAGTTGCAGATACTAATTTAAAACCAGTTGAAATGCTGGGTCATGTAACATCAAGTTACTATAGCCCAAATCTAAATAAATCTATCGCTCTTGCGGTTGTTAGGGGTGGAAAAAATATGATGGGTCAAAAATTATTTATTCCGATGGAAAATAAAAATATTAATGTAACTATTGTTGATCCTGTATTTTTTGACAAAGAGAATGAGAGGTTAAATGCTTAATTATAATACATCTATAAAAGAAGATAAATCTTACCCGGATTTAGAGATGAAAGAAATTAAACCTATTATGAAACTAATCATAAGAGGCAAAACAAAAGAATTTATTTCAGCTATTGGTAAAAATTTAAGTATGCTTTTGCCAACTGAAGCTAACACATCGACATCGGGCGACACCTTAACTGCATTTTGGCTAAGTCCAGATGAATGGATGTTAGTTTCAAATGAAGTTGTAAGTGAGGATACCAATGCTTATGAGGTTGAGGATAGTCTAATTAATAATATTTCAAAAACTAACTTAGGTGCCATAACAGATGTAAGTGACCAGTTTGTAATGATTAATATAAAAGGAAGTAAAGTTTTTGATCTATTTGCATCAGGATCGCCATTTAACTTTAATGAATTTAAGAATAAAAAAGGCTCAGTTGTTCAAACTATATTGTCTCATATAGATGTTATTATACATCTTACGGAAATAAATGAGGTAAATTTATTAGTAAGACGGTCATTTTCTCAACATTTATACTCATGGTTGACTGATAGTGCGTCAAGGTTATAGACTTATATTCTACTAAATTCGTTGCTATATGAGGTATATGAAAAAAATACTTTTAGTGGTGCTATTAGCACTTTTACCCTTCTCTCTTAACGCAGAATCTAAACTTAATCAGATTTTATCATCTGGTGAGTTAAAAGTTGGAACTACAGGTGACTGGGATCCAATGAGCATGAAAGACCCAGCTACGAACAAGTACGTTGGTTTTGATATTGATGTCATGCAAGAATTAGCAAAAGATATGGGTGTAGAAGTTACTTTCGTACCAACTGAATGGAAAACAATCGTTTCAGGAATAACGTCTGGAAGATATGATGTTTCAACTAGCGTAACTAAAACTGCTAAAAGAGCATTAGTTGCAGGATTTACAAATTCTTATTATAAATATGGAACAGTTCCATTGGTATTAAAAAAGAACCTTAAAAAATTTCCAACTTGGGAATCTTTAAATAGTGAAAAAGTTACTATTGCTACAACACTTGGAACATCTCAAGAAGCAAAAGCAAAAGAATTTTTTCCTAAATCAAAATTAAAATCAATTGAATCTCCGGCTAGAGACTTTCAGGAAGTTTTATCAGGCAGAGCTGATGGGCATATCACTAGTTCTACTGAAGCAAATAAACTTGTAGTTAAATATCCTCAATTAGCAATCGTACAAGATGGTGGTAAAAATCCAGCTGTATTAGCTATGATGGTAGATCAAAAAGATCAAGTTTGGATTAACTATGTTAATCAGTGGATTGAGGTTAAAAAAGCTTCAGGCTTCTTTGATAACTTGCTTAAAAAGTACAATTTAAAAAGCTTATAATCCATTAGATATTTAGATTTAAATCTCTATAGTTTTAAAAGTGAAAAAATTACTTCTTTTACTTTTATTGCTATCGCTTACATCGTGTACCGATCATGAATGGGGTTGGTACATACTCTCACCCAACAAAGTAAATGGCTTAACTAACTTAAAATTTTTGTTAAGTGGTATTGGTGTTACAATCTACATCTCGGTCATATCTATTATCATCTCAATGATTATAGGATTTATTGTTGCAATCCCCTCTTTAGCTAAAAATAAATTTTTAAGTTATTTTAATATTGCCTATGTTGAAATCGTCAGAGCAATTCCATTATTAGTTTTAATTCTATGGGTTTATTACGGTCTACCGATCATGACTGGGTTAAGCTTCAGTCCTTTTGTATCTGGAATTATTGCACTGGCTATTAGTGAAAGTGCCTTTCAAGCTGAAATTTTTAGAGCAGGGATTAATTCTATTAAGAAAGCACAATGGGAAGCTGGAAGCTCTTTAGGATTAAGTTTTTATAAAAGATTAAGATTGGTAATACTTCCACAGGCAATTAAAAATGTTTTACCTGC
>Ga0209501_10003284_pt1 | contig 16350 bp, 21 predicted proteins | sample ArcticOcean_MG_C_4_FD_187434 | JGI IMG/M metagenome (GOLD analysis project Ga0209501, IMG submission 187434) | Marine microbial communities from western Arctic Ocean - ArcticOcean_MG_CB4_134 (SPAdes) (version 2) | ecosystem: Environmental > Aquatic > Marine > Oceanic | place: Arctic Ocean...
AAATAAAGCTCTACACGTTGGGCATATTAGAAATGTGATTTTAGGTGATGTTGTATCTAAAATTCTCAAAAAAGGAAATTATGATGTTAAGGTACTCAATTATGTTGATGACTCTGGTCTTCAAGTTGCGGACATTATAGTTGGTTTCAAATATTCTGGTTTTTCACAAGAGCCTCCTAATAATGAAAAATTTGATCATTATTGTGGTGATACTGTTTATGTGAAAACTACTGAAAAATATAAATCTGATAAACAACTAGAAGAAAAACGTCATGAAATTCTTAAACAAATTGAAGACCGTACAAGCGATGTTTCAAAAATGGCACAAACTATTACTCGTAGAGTATTGGATGAACAACTTAAAACTGTCTGGAATCTAGGTGTTTTTTATGATTGTCTTAATTTTGAATCTCAAATAATTCACTCAAAATTATGGGAAAAAATCTTTGAAAAACTAAAATCGGATAATCAAATAAAATATGAAGACTCGGGTGATAATGCTGGATGTTGGGTTATTTCTGCGGAAGGTGAAGATGATAAAATATTAGTTCGAAGTAATGGTGTTGCAACATACATTGCAAAAGACATTCCATATGCTGCTTGGAAACTTGGTCTAGTCGATGATCCATTTTCATACAAAATTCACTCCACACAAAATAATTCTCAGAAACTCTATGAAACAACGTTGGATGAAAATTATGAACAAAATGAAAAACTAAATTTATCTGGAAACAAAGTTATCACTGTTATTGACAATAGACAAATTCGTTTACAAAAAATTGTAACTAACTTAATGGCAAAATTCAAAGAAAATGGGGCTTACACCCATCTCGGGTATGAATCTGTCACTTTGAGTGCCGATACTGTAAAATCATTAGGCATATCTGTAGATGGAGACTCTGCACAAATGTCTGGACGAAAGGGCTTGTATGTCAATGCTGATACTGTGCTTGAAACTCTCATACAGCGTGTCTATAATGAATCTAAAAGTCGAAATGAAAATTTATCTGAATCTGAACTCCAAAATATTGCTAACACTGTGGCAGTTGGAACAATTCGCTATGAAATGATAAAACCTGATTTAGACAAAATCATTACATTTGATTTAAAGAATTCACTTCGTTTAGAAGGTGATACTTGTAGCTATATTCAATACTCATATGCCCGTGCATCTCGTATTCTTGAAAAAACACAAACAAAACCGAATTTTAATTCTGGATTTGAATCATTGTCTTCAGAACATGAAAAAAACCTAATCAAGAAAATTTCGATGTTTGATGTTCAGGTAAACGATTCTGTCAACAACTTGTCTCCTAAAGTAATTGCAAAATATTCATATGATTTAGCTGTTGCATTTTCATCCTTTTATGAGCATGTTAAGGTCTTGGCATCTGAAACCCCTGAGTTGCTAAATGCAAGACTTTGTCTTGTTATATCATTCCAAAAAACTCTAAATACATCTCTGAGTTTACTTGGTATTGATGCACCTGAGAGAATGTAGTTAGTTCTTTTTTTCAGTACTCTTGAATCTCTTTAAGAGAAATGCATGTTGTACTGAATACTTGTTTTGTTTTGCATCTTTTTTCAATAATTCTGCATCCTTCAGTCTTATCCCCTGTGCAGCCAAAAATGCATCTTCTTCTCTTCCTAATGCTTTGAATGCTTCTGATTTTTCAATTGCGGCTCTAGAAAATTCTGGCATGATCTGTTGTACCGCATCATAATATGGAATTGCATCTTGGTATCTTTCTAAATAATTCAAAGTTACTGCCATATTCATTAGTGCATCTACATTTGTCTTATCCAATTCTAATGCTAAATCATAAAGTGTAAGTGCATCTTCATGTTTTCCTATTTTGTTTAATGAGATACCTTTTGTAACTAGTGCATCTACATCTTTATCATTTTTTGATAATAGAATCTCACAGCATTTTAAAACTTCATCATGTATCTCTAGTTTCTCTAATGCAAGCATTTTGTTCTTAATTGCATGTTCTTCATTAACATCTTTTTCCAAAATTTTATCACAGCATTTGATTGTGTCATTGTACGCACCTACTATGTAATAGGCGGTGCTTAGATTCTGTAGTGCGATAGGATCATTTGGGTCCTTTACTAGTAATTTTTGACAAAATTCTATTGCAGCATCAAATTTCTTGGCATCAAATAACTTCTTTAATTCTGTAACTGGATCAAGTAATGGAATATCCTTCATTTCTACTCTCTCTCCACCTCATGAATTTTTATAGTATATTCTTTGGCAAATTGCATGGACACTCGAATCAACATTGCTGTAATCGTTGGTGTTGTATTTGTTTTAGCCTTTGCTGTAACTTTAACTCAAATTGAAAATCAGGTAGAATCTCAAGAGGTTGATTATGAAGTATCTGAAGAACTAATCACTCATTGGTTAGAAAAATATGATCCATCTGAACAAACTATCTCAGTTACTGGTAGTGCAATTACTTCTTCAGAGCCTGACACCTTGATTGTAGTTCTTGGAGTTGAATCTGAAGCAAAAACTGCAAATGAATCTTTATCTAAAAACTCTGACTCGTTAAACTCTGTTATTTCATCATTAACTAGCTCTGGAATCTCTAAAGATGATATACAAACATCAAATTTTAGAATCTATCCATTATATGACCGCATGAAAGATTCTGCTGGAAACTATCAACAAATTCTAATTGGTTATCGTGTATCTAACATTCTATCTATACAAACTGATAAAATTGATTCTGCTGGAAATATCATTGATGCTGCAGTATCATCTGGTGCAAACAGAGTTGACAACGTCTCTTTTCAATTATCCGATAATAAATTACAAAAAATTAGTGATAATCTAATTGCTGATGCAATAAATGATGCAACTCAAAAGGCAGAAAAAGCACTTGTACCGCTGAAACAAAAAATTGTTGGAGTGAAATCTATAGTTATACACGACAATGTGATGCCATACTATGATAATCCTATGAGGGCCTCATTTGATGTAATGGCCATGGAATCATCCATAAAATCTGCGCCAATCATGTCTGGTGACGAAGAGATTAGAACTGATGTGAGTGTGGTCTTCTATATCTCGCAGAAGTAAAATTATTTTCCCTGACCTTCAACTTTAGTCAATGTCAATGTAGAACGGATTTTTTCAATTTTACGAATTTTCCATGATATCGTCTCACGAATTTTCTCAATTGATTCTGATGAAATTTTTGCAATTATATCATAAGCACCAAATGTACCTCTAACTTCTTTAACATCTGAAAATGTTTTTAATTCTGAAATAATTTCTTCTTCTGAGCCTAATTCACAATTTATCAGAACAAATGCCTGTGCCATGGTATCATTACGTTCTCATTGCAGTTAACTTTTTTTTTAAAATCTAATATACTGCACAATCTTCTGTCCTAACTCAATGTATGAAAATTTATGGTTAATTCCATTAGGATTTGCAGCCGGCGTATTTGGCTCTATTGTGGGACTTGGAGGTGGAATAATCGCAGTACCTGTAATGACTTTTGCTGGATTTCCTCCTGCACTTGCCGCAAGTAACAGTCTTTTTGCAGCTTTTAGTAATTCTGTAGCCTCAACTATATCGTACACCCGTCAAAAACGCGTTGAATTTGGAATTGGAATTAAACTTGGTTTATTGTGCATTCCTGGAACCATTTTGGGTGCATTTGTTTCTGATGTAATGACTCCTGTAGTATTTCAAATTCTATTTGCATTTGTGTTGATTGCTTCTGCAGTTTATATTTTTGTCAAACGTGCAGTAGATGAGAAGGCATACAATCGAACTACCTTAATGATGATAATTTCTGCTGGTGCTAGCTTTTTTGCAGGAATAATTTCTAGCTTATTTGGAATCGGCGGTGGAATTGTATTTGTTCCATTGATGGTGATTGGCATAGGCATTCCTATGAGAAAGGCTGCTCCTACCGCACAACTTGTTTTGATGTTTGCTTCTCTTAGTGGTCTTTTAGTACATTCTGCATTAGGCCATCCTGATTATTTACAGGCATTCTTCTTGGCAATTGGTGCGTTTTGTGGAGGTTTACTTGGTGCTAGATTATCACTAGAAATTAAAGAAAGAAAATTAAAAATTCTTATAACAATAGTTCTTTTGGCGGCTGCAGTAAAATTGATTATCGATTCGATGGGGGTTCTTTTTTAATTTTGTAGAGGTTTTTCTTTGATGTCAAAACTAATTCTCCATCTTCAAAGTTTACTTCAAAATCTATACTAATCAAACCATATTCGTCATCGATGTCTCTCTTATCTGAAATTGTAAATTTGAGCCGTATTATTTGATCTGTGTAAACTGGTCTCAAGAATCTTGTTTGTATATTTTTCCATTCCTCGTCTCCATCTATTCCATATAACACGATGTAATTTCCATAAATCTGTCGTAATCTTGTAAACTCTCCTTCCATTCTTGAAATAATTGCTCGTCCTGAAACAACTCTATCCTCATTTTTCCCAGAATTTATTTCAAAAATTGCATTTTTTATTCTTGAAAATCTTAGATATTCTTCCAATTCTTTTTTAGAAATACTTGTGGTAGAGACAAACACGTTTCCTATTTTCAATGTTGAAAATTTTTCCATTTCTATCTTGATTCGTCAGGGCAGAAAATTACTTCTGCACTAGATTTTGAATCATCGGATATTGAATAATTGATTGCATCTATGATTCTTGCATTGTTTGGTTCTTTACCATCTACAGTTCCTGCCAGCACTAGGAACGCTCTTACATTTGATTTCAAAACATCACTTAATTCTTGATTTACAGTTGTAGCAAATGGTCTTAACGCTCCTCTAAATACCTCCACTTTTGCTCTTTCTTTTCCCCCAATCTTTTTTCCATATGGTAGGTCTGGACCAATAATCACGATTCTTCCTGTTGCATCTTTGAAAAGTCTTGGATCCTCTGAACCATTTGGAACAAATATGTTCATAGCATTTTGACTGACTGTAGCTGGGATATTGATGAATTTTTTTGTTAACCCATCCCATTCTTTTCTCGGCAACTCGATTAATCTTGAAATGTTTGGAACTTTACCTGTTATATGGATAAACGCCTCTATGTCTCCTTTTGATTTTGCAGTGTTAAACCATCTTGTAATCTCTTCGTTCTTTGAAAAATCTATTACATGTGAATGAAATTTGTTTGTTATAGAATCTTGAATTCCTTTTGAACATTTGTCTGATATGAAACAAATTGCCTGACCTCCATTTGATTCTACATTTGCAGCAATTTCTTCTGCTCTTTCTCCATCTTCCTCATCGGTTGCATCGATTGTTAATACTGCAATCTTTGATGAATAATTATGTTGTTTTACATTTTCTGGAATTGATGTGATATGGGATCTCACTGGATAGAAAACTCGATCTCCTGGAATAATTTTCCCATTTAGAATTTTTGCCTGATCATCATCTGCAAGTGTTAGAACTGTAGTTGCAACTTGATCCTGTGATAGGAATTGTTGGTCTGCAATCATTGTTGAAGTATTTTTTTGAATCTTCTCTGCTATACTTTGAACTTTATTTAGTAAATTAGTAAGTGTTGATTCTTGCTTACCTAATTTTTCAGCAGCTATTTTAATTCCATTTTTAATTGTCTCTTCATCTTCTCCAAGTAATCCTAAAATTTCCTTATTTGCAATTTCAACTTCGGTAGGTATCATTTCTTCAAAACCACTCACTCTAAGAAATTCTGATGCTGCTTTAGGATAAACTGTTTTGTAAATTCTATCTGAGTGTACTGGTCCTGGATTTGTCCCAATCGATATAATTCCTTTTTCAGTTAACTCCCATGACATGGCTTCTACCAGTCTATTTTTTGCTCCTTGTGCTGCGGTATATGGACCTCGGAATCTATATGGTCTCTGTTCTAATGGTCTTTCTTCTGCAAAGAATGTTGAAATTGTAATGATTTTTGCGCCTTTTTTCATAACTCTCAATGCTTGTACTGATGTCCAAAATGTTCCTGTAAGGTGAATATCCACTGTACTTTCAAAATCCCCTAATGGTGCATGTGCAAAACATGTAACTGGGCCTGAAACTCCTGCATTATTTACAACCACATCTACAATCACACCTTCATTTTTCAGTGTATCAAACATTTCTGTAATAGCTTTTTCATCACTGACATCAACCCCTGAAAATATTTTCACAAAGCCATTTGAATTTTTCTCATTAATTATTTTTGTTAGCATTTCGGATGTACTTTCAAGTGGTTCTTTTCGTCTTCCTAAGATGATTACGCTAGCCCCACTTTCTACAAATTTTTTTGCAACCGTCATTCCAATTCCGGTTCCGCTGCCTGTGATTAAAACAACTTTATTCTCAAACTTCAATTTGACAAAATTTTTTACTGATTTGCAATATTAATTGTTTACCACTAGGGAATTATCTTTATTTGTGGGTAATCTTGAAGATAGCTAATGCATGATACAGAATCTGAAACATTCGTTATTCAATCAATGCCAGAAAAATTCTCAGATATGTTAAAAGAGATCGCAATATCTTCTAAACCAAAAGAAATTGCCACTGATGATGTTGAAAATGATGATTATTATAGTAGAGTATTTTCACAAACAACTCGAATGGTTACAAACAAAGGCTGTCTAGATGTCACTGGTACAAATATTGATGTCATTCAGATAATTCAAAAGGGATAATCATGCAAGATCCAAATCCACTTCCTTGGGGCGCACAAGACCGTTTTCAAGCTCACTATATTGTAAGAAAACAATCTGATAATCCTCTAGATCTTACTGCACGAACTGTTTTACAAACATCTGGATATTTTGGTTCAAAAAAAGTTACTACTGTTCAATGGGAAGGTGGTAAAATTGCAGATACTCTAAATTCTGATTCAGTACTAAATGATCTTATTGCACAACAATCTGTTGATGATGCAACAATTACCATTGATCCTACTTCGAAAGGTGTTAGAATATATGGGAAATGGAAGAGTGAGTTTGAATTTAATGTGTCAAAAGCACAATTTGAGATAATTGATAAAGTGGCTGGTCACATCAAAAGTTTCTAAGCTTTCCACCAATCAAGTGCAATGTAATCCACTTTTTCCTTTCCTGAAGGAATTGCTAAAATAAATTGTTTTTTAACACTTGTAGCTAATCTTCCTGCCAATACAATGTCCGTTGATGTCATATTCTCATTTCTATTATACACTTGAACTAAAAATGGTGCATGATCAATTCCTGGTCCTTTTTGGTATACTGCAAAATCACATCCAAATTTTATACCTGGACTAACAATGTAGCCTTTATCTCTAAAGTCTTTGTAAACTTGAAATTTTTTTTCAAAGTTATGGTATTGTTCTTGACAAATATCAAACATTTTCTTTGTTGTAATTTTTTTCTTATTTTTATAAATTTCAATTTTTAATTTATTCATCAGATAAAATCCTTCCATCAAATCTAAAATCAATGGAACATTAATCTCATCTAATTTTGGTTTTGGAATTCCAATAGGTTTTCCATAATACCCTTGACTAAATAATTTTTTAGAATCTTGTATATTCCATACAATTAAACGATTTTCTAATAATTCTGTCTTCAAAATTACAAACTCAATGCCAAAAGAATGAATGAATCTGAAACTTCTTGACATTTATCTGCCATCTCTTCAATTCCTTCTATAGTATCTTTCATCAATAACATCTCGCTTGTACTAGAAATTTCAAGTGCTTTTAGTACCATCGTTCTGTATTTTTTATCAATTTCTCTTTCTAGTTTTTGGGTATCTTGTGCTAATTCGATGGATTTTGCAGAATCTGAATTCAAACTTCTAATAATCTCATTTAATTTGTAAATTTCATCTACCACTAATTCAATTAATTCTGTAAGGTCTCCCTCTAATTTTGATGATTTCAAAGTAGTCGCTTTAATATTTGATAATTTAAAAGCAATTCCTGTAATATATCCTGCAATCTCGTCCATGGTGTATGCGGTGTTTAACAAATTTTCACGATTTAGGATTAGACCCCCAACGTCTGCAACATCTCTTGTAATTTTCCTTCTTAAACTCTCAACCTCTTCTTCCAATGATGCGATTTGATCTAATGCATCCTTTATTCCTGCTTTATCTTTTTTAACAATTAATTCTGGTAGTTGTGAAAGACTTCTTCCAGCATTTAAAATTCTGTTAATCTCGTCTTGTAAAACGGCAACTGCTTTACGCTTTGCCTGTACTTCTAATTCCCCACTGTACATAACAAGTTATCATTATTTTCAGACTGAATATTAAGGCTTGGTTAATGATTTGTAACTATTCGAGATTGAATGTCTTCTTTTGCACCTTGTACAATGCGATAATCTCTTCATCGGTGGAGGCATCTTCTGAATTTTTCTCTGTTCTAACCTTTCCTGTAAACTTTGGAAATCTTAATGCTAACCCCGTATCTTTTTTTATCTTATTTAATGCTGTTTTGTGAATTGGGCTTTGTGTTATCTCTGATGCAACTATCTCAATAACTAATTCTGGTTCAAACCATACGTCTGCTTCCATTTCACTTACAATTCTTGGGTTCTTCTTCAAAGTAACTTTTGGTGAAAGTATTTGGTATAATTGATCTAAACTTTCATCTGTAAAACCCGTGCCAACTTTACAAATACTTGGGAATGTATCTTCTTCGTCGTTATACGTAGCGACCAACAATGTTCCATATTTTCCTGTCCGTCTTCCTTTTCCAAAAAATGCGCCAACAACAATTAGATCAAGACTATCGCCAAGATCATTTTGATATTCTCTTTTTAATTTTAACCAGTTGCTTCCTCTAATTCCTGCTCTGTAGGCTGAATTCAATTGTTTCAACATCAATCCTTCACATCCTGCATTAATTGAATTTTCCAAAACTTCTAAAATTTGCTCTTTAGTCTTTATGATTGACATTGGAATAAGTCTTGCAAAATCATCCTCTTTGATAATCTTCTCTAATAATTTTCGTCTTTCTGAATATTTCATTTCCATACAATTTTTTCCATCTGAAAATAAAACCTCAAAGAAATTCACAGTTATTGGGTATTTTATTACTGCTTCATCAATTTCATATTTTCTTCGTCTATGCATTAATTCTTGAAATGGTAGAAATTTCCCTAAATTACTATTCATCGCTACGACTTCAGCTTCTAAAATAACATTATCCGAAATAATTAATTTTGAAATTTTTTCAACTATGTCTGGGTAATATGATGTAATGTTTTCTAAACTTCTTGAAAAAATAACTATCTTGTCTTTTTGTTTATGAATTTGTGCACGTTCTCCATCTAATTTGTATTCTGCTGCAAAATCATCTTGAAACTTTTTTACCGTATCTTCTTCACTCTTAATTCTATCTGCCAGCATTGGTCTAATTGGATTAAATAATTCAATTTGAAACTTTTTTATTTGTTCTACTCCTCCAACTGAAACAACTTCTGCAACTCTTCCTAAATCACTTGAAACATTATATGCGTTTTCTATTATTTCTCTATTTTCCTTCTTTCCAGTAAATGCTATTGCTAATGCGTCCATAACTGTATTTTCTGCAATACCCAGCCGTAATGTTCCGAGCAAAATTTTCAGAATGAATTTTGCCTCTTGAGGTGTTGCATCATTCAATAAACTTGAAACGTATCTCATTTTCATCTCTTGTGAACCTTTTCCTTCTAAATTTGCAATTTTGAATAATGTCTCATACACTTTCTCTAATGTGATTGTTTCAGATGCGAAAGTTGTTTGAATCTTTTGCTGTAAAATATTCTCTGCGGTTTGTCCTAAATCTCCACCTTTATTATAATCATCTTCTATTTTTTTTAGAGGTATGCCTGATGATTTTGACATAGCTTTCATCACCAGCTTTTCTGCAATCCCTAGTTCAACTCCTTCAAAATTTGGTCTTAATTTACCTTGAATTAGATATACTGCTTTTGAAATCATATCTACTGGAATTTCTTTTATTAATCCAACAAGAATCTCTGTAAGCTCTATTCGTTTTCTAGTTAATTCCATTTTTTGAAATGCGTCTGAAATAATTGAAAATTTCATGTATTGATTTAGTTCTAATGTTTTATTTGATTAACTTTTGTTCTAGATGTATCTGAACATGACTTTTTTTTGGTCTTTTTTAAGGTCTGAGACCAACGCAAAATTGTTTAAGGGATAAGCCTCTTTGTATTGTTTCATGAAACTCCATGCTACGTCGTGATTTCTAAATTCTGTTCGTAATCCTGGCATAATCATTTCTCTTCCATCAATGTCAAATGATACAACTGAGTAATGTTTTGGTCTGTTATGTGGCCTTGCTTTGAAAAACCACGCCAATGCAAAACCACATGCTACTACTAAAATAAAGCCTGCTCCAATATCTTTGAAAACTGACCCGAAAACATCTGGAATAGTTTGACCAAATAATTGAACCACAATGTGTGAAAACGTTAATACTGCAGCAACTGTCATTGCAATTTTACTTACACTGTGAGATAAGAATGAAAATTGAAATTCATATCTTGAAATCATATGCGTTGTATAACACTACAATTGATTTAATCTTTTCCTAGAAAATTATGATCTTAGTCTGGATCTTCATAATTTTCCTTTCTTTCACTAGAATTTGACTTTGATTCCATTGGAACCATTTTCTCTTTGACTACGCTCATTCTATCTTTATATCCTTCTGCATATTCTAATTCATCTGGGACTAGTGTTGCTGGGTGAATGAATCCTTGACTTCTAATTGCTAATGCCTTTATTGTTGCTTGTTCTCTTATGTAATCCCAATCTGGAGTTGAGAATCCGTCAAATGGACCGGTGAATTTTCCCTCATGCATACTGAAAACAAGTGATTCAACAATTGGAATACAGAAATTGATTGTTGCTGCAGAATTTAATTTCACAGGCATTAGTGGCATGTTATGACTGCCTCTAGTGTTTCCTGCAACATAATGTGGATTGTTGAAAACACTTCCTGCTTCTTCAGTTGCAGGAAAATTTTTTTGTGTTCTGACTATGCAGACTGGATCATCTTTTCCTACATAGGTCCCTGCAATGTTGTGTAATCTGTCAGTCGATGCATCCATGATTGGTTCTCCATCTTTAGTTGTAATTGATGAAATGACATATCTTCCTGGATACATTAGTGCAGCTTCTAAAGTTGGTTTATCTTCCCATAGTGAAAGTTTTGCAATCGCTGCTTCTTCAACATCCATGACGTAAAATATAACACCTTTTGCAAGTGATTTGTTAACAATTAATCCTGTATTACTTAATGCATCTACAAATAATCTGTACATTGGATAGTTAAAACAACCTGGCTCTGTTTTGTCTGCTGCAAAAACTGTAAATGCTTCATTTGGCCTTTCTTCAAATTCCAATTCTGCAACTCCGGGGCCCATGCCTTTCACATTACCTGAAAATGAATCTTTAAGTAAATCTTGACCTGCACCATACAATCCTTCTTTTTTTGCAACTGCAGTTCCTGCTACAAATGCCTCATATGCTAACTTGTGAATCTTTTCGTTGTCAACACCATGTGTATGACTCATAACAATATGAACATCGTCTCCACAGTATCCGATGTAATGATCAATTAACAAATCTCCTGCAGATTTTACAGTGTCTCTGACGGCTTGAATCAAATTATCGCTAGGTTTGGTATGTCCTCCAATGCCACCCACATCTGCTTTGATAACTGACACTGTAATTTTCATACTAACGATTTTTTCTTCTTTGATTTATAGTATATGTTAAATTATCAAAATTTCCATGATCTAAAAATTTCAAAAAATGTTGCAAAAAAATGCAAAAAATGAAAATGATTATAAAGCGGACTTGATACGAATTTTCTATGGCAGTTAAACCACACCTGAACATGATTATCACAGGACACATTGATAATGGAAAGTCCACAACAATGGGTCATTTCTTGATGGATATGGGTATAGTTGACCAAAGAACAATTGATGCCCATGCTGCTGAATCTGAGAAAACTGGAAAGGGTGATACCTTCAAGTATGCTTGGGTTATGGATAACATCAAAGATGAGCGAGAAAGAGGTATTACAATTGATCTTGCTTTCCAAAAATTTGAAACTCCAAAATTTAATTATACATTAATCGACGCTCCTGGACACCGAGACTTTATCAAAAATATGATTACTGGTGCTTCTGAAGCAGACTGTGCAGTTCTTGTCTTATCTGCAAAACCTGGTGAAACTGATACAGCGATTGCACCTGGTGGACAAGCACGTGAACATGCTTTCTTACTGAAGACACTTGGTGTAGGTCAAATTATAGTTGCAATTAATAAAATGGACGACAGTAACTTTGCAGAAGATGCATACAAAGCAGCAGTTGAGAAAGGTAAAGGATTAATCAAATCATGTGGTTACAAAGCAGATGAAGTAGCATTCATTCCAGTTTCTGGATGGAAAGGCGATAACTTAGTAAAAAAATCTGAGAACATGGCATGGTATTCTGGTAAAACACTTTTAGAATCATTTGATGATTTTGTTGCTCCTGAAAAACCAACTGGTAAACCATTAAGACTCCCAATTCAAGATGTATATTCAATCACTGGTGTCGGAACTGTCCCTGTAGGACGTGTTGAGACTGGAGTGATGAAACCAAATCAAAAAATAGTTGTAATGCCATCTGGTGCACAAGGTGAGGTTAAATCAATTGAATCTCATCATGCAGAACTTCCAAGTGCTGAAGCCGGTGACAACATTGGTTTTAACTTGAGAGGAATTGAAAAGAAAGATATCAAACGTGGAGATGTTTTAGGTACCCCTGATGCACCGCCAATGGTTGCAAAAGAATTCAAAGCACAAATTATAGTTATTCATCATCCAACAGCAATTGCACCGGGTTATACCCCTGTCATGCACTGTCACACAGCACAAGTTGCAGCAACAATTACTGAATTCCTTGGAAAAATTAATCCACAAACTGGTGCAATGGATGAAGAAAATCCAAAATTCCTTAAAGTTGGAGATTCTGCTATTGTTAAAATTAGACCTGTAAGACCAACATGTATTGAAACATTTAGTGAATTCCCTGAAATGGGTAGATTTGCATTAAGAGACATGGGCGCGACAATTGCTGCTGGTGTTGTAAAAGAAATTACAGAAGAACACAAACCTTAGAGATAGAGTCATTATGGCTCAAAATGCTCGAATTAAATTAACTAGTACCAGTCTTTTGAAGCTTGGTGGTGTTTGTGATGAAATTATGGGCATTGGTAAAAAAACTGGTGTTAAAGTAAGGGGTCCAACTCCATTACCTGTTAAACGTCTGAATGTTGTCACTCGTAAATCTCCATGTGGTAGTGGCACTGAAACATATGAAAAATGGGAGATGAGAATGCACCGAAGAATTATTGATCTTAATGCAGATGATAAAGCAATAAGACAATTAATGCGTCTAAAAATTCCTGATGACGTCTACATCGAATTATCTCTAAAATAACTTAGCCTTTTATTATAGGAATTGTGATTAACAGATATGTCTGAAGAGAATTTCGAGGAATCATCTTCTGAAGAGAAATTTAATGTATTTTACAAATGCATGCGTTGTGGCCATGAAACTGAATTAGAGGAGTTGGCAAGACTTCCTGAAATCAAATGTATATGTGGTTTCAGAGTATTTACAAAGAAAAGACCAGGTCTTGTAAGAAACGTAAAAGCAATCTAAATTCTATCTTTTTTATAACTATGATGTCTTTGCAAATGTGTTCTCATATCTTCCATATTTGAAAAATTTTTTCCACATTCTTTACAATCATATGGCAAGTCTTTGTAATGTGTGATTTGAAGATGTTGCATTAATTCTTCCTGGCTTCTAAAGCTCAATTCACATTTCTCACATGGAATTTTTGTAAAAAATTTCATCTTAGATTTTCTTTGCTTTTTGTTCGTCCCAACATATTCTACATAATTGGCCTTTTATTTTCCAATTTGGTTTTGGATTATATCTAATGAATCCCATTTTTTTATTGCATAACACACAAAATTCTTTCTTTACTTTAAAATCTCCTTCTTTATTGTCAAAACACATCTTACAAAGTAATCCTTTCATATCCCACTGCCATCTAGGTTCCCACAAATCTGTAATCTTTTTTTGGTTCCCACATACGGCACATTTTGATTTGATGTTTGCATCATAGGATTCTTGCATTTTATCCATGTAACAATCCCCACAAAGTGGTGATTCTACGTACCATTCTTTTTTTGCATTATGCTTATGTTTTGTCTCTTTTTTACATACTGTACAAATTGCTGGTTTTTTGCTAAACAATCCCATAAAGATTAATGAAATGGGGATCTAAATAAATTGTAAATTTATAAAAAGAAATTTTTAATTTAGAGTTCTGATAGAAGTTTCTCTAAACCTTGACTTGAATTTAACATGCCTTTTTTTTTTGCAATTTCTTCGATCATTTTAAATTGCTTGTTAGTAAAGCAAACTGGCATTGAGCGTTTATCCATGTAATGATGAATTTCCCTTTTTTTATAACTCTTTTCAAAAATTATATTGAGATCAAACATTCATCATATATGGTAAAAATGCGTCAAATCTTGATTATTGGAAATAATGATAATGGGTGTACTCCTGAAATAGAATCTATTGCATATGAAGCAGGTAAAGAAGTTGCAAAATCTAATTCTGTTTTAATCACTGGTGGATTGGGTGGTGTAATGGAGGCTGCATCACACGGTGCAAAAGATGCAAATGGTTTGACTATTGGAATAATTCCACAAGATGATTCATCGTTAGCAAATGAATATTGTGATATTGTAATTCCTTCTGGTATGGGGTTATCTAGAGATTTTCTTAATGCATTATCTGCAGACGGTGTAATTGTTATCGGTGGTGGTTCTGGAACCTTGTCTGAAATATGTGCTGCGTATATGTACAAAAAACCAATTGCGACACTTAAAAATTCTGGCGGAATGGCTACAAAATATACTGACCAATATTTAGATCACAGAAAAAATGTGAAAATCATTGGATTTGATTCTCCTAAAGATGCGGTTAACTATATTCTAGAGCAGATTAAACCATAGATTCCAAAAGTGGGTCTGGTTTGTAAAACTCACCATGTTCTTCTGCAAGTTTGTTTAATTCATCTACGATGTTTTTAATCCCAATTTCTTTGGCAGTTTCAAATAATGGTTTTCTTAAACCTAATCCAAGTTTACACGCTTTTTCAATTTCTTCAATATCGCTTGCACCATTTGTAATCAACCATGCTGCATTGTTTAAAATATTTGCAACCAATTGAATTGGATTACATTTTTGTGATAACTTTTCAGATAATTCAACTCTTTCATATTTGTCATCTGAATATTTGTAATAACCCTCTCCTGATTTTTGACCTAATTTTTTCTCATCAAACATTCTCTCAACGATACTATGTGGATTGATTACTTTTTTATCTCGTAAATGCATCTCGACTGTTGCCTTATGAATAACATCCATACCTGTAAAGTCTGCTAACTCAAAAATTCCCATTGGGAATCCAAGTTTGAATTTCACTGCAGAATCTATCTCCTCTAAAGTTGCATTTGTCCTATCCTTTAGATAACATGCTTCATGTACCATTGGAATAAATAATCGGTTTATAATGAATCCTGGTACATCTTTTCTACATAGTACTGCTTGCTTATTCACTGATTTTACAAATTCCTGTGTCATATCTATTATTTCTTGAGATGTTTTTTCACCTGGAATAATTTCTACTAATTTCATTAATTGTGGCGGATTAAAAAAATGAATACCAATAAATCTCTCAGGTCTACTTGTTGTATTTGCAATCTCTGTAATTGGTAATGTACTTGTATTTGATGCAAATACTACCTCTGGTTTTACAACTTTATCTAATTCTGCATAAACTTGTTTTTTTAAATCCATTATTTCTGGCACAACTTCTATTATCATTTCTGCATCTTTCACTGCTTCACTCAAATCAACGATGGGTGTAATTCTTGAATAAATTGCTTCTCCTTCTTCTTTTGAAATTTTTTCTTTAGTGACCAGTTTCAGTAAACTCCATTTTATCTTCTCCATTGCTTTATCTAGAAATTCCTGTTTGATATCTCGTAAAACTACATTATATCCTGCTGTTGCAGAAACTTGTGCAATTCCATGTCCCATAACTCCTGAACCTAAAACTGTGATATTTTTTATTGACACGCACCATGTTTGAAAAACCATTATATCAATCTAATTTGGATAGGAATCATGGGATTATTTGGTAAGAAAAAAGAAGATAACAAAACTAATACCAAATGCAAAGTTTGTGAACTTGAATTACATCAACCTGAAAGGTTAGAACGACACATGAA
>Ga0209501_10003315_pt1 | contig 16227 bp, 13 predicted proteins | sample ArcticOcean_MG_C_4_FD_187434 | JGI IMG/M metagenome (GOLD analysis project Ga0209501, IMG submission 187434) | Marine microbial communities from western Arctic Ocean - ArcticOcean_MG_CB4_134 (SPAdes) (version 2) | ecosystem: Environmental > Aquatic > Marine > Oceanic | place: Arctic Ocean...
TACCGCCGCCATTCCAAAGACTATGAAAAGACCACCGCATCCAGCGAAGCCATGATCTACATCGCCATGATCAACCTGATGTCCCGACGATTAGCTAACCAGTAAAGACCGTTTGAAGACACGTTCTTAAGAGATTCCATCTCTGCGTCACCAACACCTGTGACCCCGAGGTCAAGGTATTTCAGGCTCAACAATCCTTCGAGGTGCAGGAGACCTTCTCGACCCAGCGACGATCTGCTGATGTCGAGACGCGTCAGTTTCGTCAGCCCCTCAAGATGTTGGATGCCGCCGCTTGTCACCTTTCGGTTGTCGACCAAACCAACCGACACGACCTGAAAAGGCCCGGTCGGCAATTGATCAACGTCTTTGAATTCCCGTACATCCGTCTCAACACTTCCCCCGATGCTTAACACCCACTCGGCCGCAGTCCGGTTGGGATCAGCCGTTGGCGCTGACGATCCAATTGTCATCGCCAGCCGGAAGCCGTTGTTCGCGTACTGGTACCCGACATGTTTACTGTCACGAGAGGCCGAACGGCTGGCCGAAGCCGCTTCACGCCACGACCCGCCACGCAACACGCGATCGGATCCGTTTGCGGGGCCGGTGGGATCGTTGGTCGGAGAGTATTGGTAGTAGTCGGCATCGCTCAGGTCGGCGCACCACTCGCGCACATTGCCGTGCATGTCGTACAGATTCCAGTTGTTGGGCATCAGTTCGCCCACCGGATGCGTCTCTTGATTCGCGTTGCTACCGCACCATGCGTAGTCCAGCAGAAAGGCATAGCTGTCACCGCAGTGCCAGGTTGTCGTTGTTCCGGCGCGGCAGGCATATTCCCACTGCGCCTCCGTCGGCAGTTTGAATGCCCCTTGCTCCTGCTGCGAATTCTGATTCAGCTTCTTCAGCAACGACTGAATCATTGCCCAACTCACTTTTTCCACGGGATGCGAGAGTGACTCTTGGTTCGCAGACGGATTGTCATTCATTACCGACTGCCACTGCGACTGGGTGACTTCGTACTTTCCCATGTAGAACGGTCTGGTGATCCGAACTTGATGCTGCGATCCTTCACTTCGAATCAAGTCAATGACCCGCTGGTCGCGCGAATCCGATTCCCTCAGCAGTCGGTCCAGCTCCCGTTTGCTCGAACCCATCTGAAACTCGCCCGGTGGGATCAGCATGAAGGTCATCTTCGCACCGCCGGGCAAGTTGATTTCTTTTTCAACCGGCAGACCAAGGTGTTTGGCCCATGCCTCTTGTGAGATTTTGGCTTGCTCGGCATCCAGCGGAGCAACGGCGAGCGAAGGCGCGCCGGACGTCTTCGGTTTCGAGGCCGAGTTCGATGCGCTCTTGTTTGCATCGTTTTCGCGGCCACTGAAAGCCCAAATCAACAGCCCCAGCAACATCACGCCGACCACTCCTGCGCCGATAACGAGTTGTCCGCGTTGCGGCTTCTTCAGTGGAGTTTTGACCGCGGTCGTCCGTTTGATGGCGGGACGCGTTGAGTCGCCGACCGAGTTTGCCATTGTTTCCGGTGGTGCATCTGCCGTTTTCGGCGGCATAAACTCAGTCGAATCGGGTGTGGCAGTGCTCGTATTCAAATTATTCAAGAACGACTGCATTGCCGAATCATTACTTCGGCCCGCTGCTAACGGGCTAATCCCCGCCGTCGATGTGGAAGTCGGCGCAGAAGTCGATGCACCGCGTGTCTTGAGCGCTTCCAGGTCGGCAATCACCTCCGTCATCGACCGATAACGGTCATTCATGTCGAACGCGGTCATCTTGCCAAAAATGGCGTCGAGTTCAGCCGGGACACTCGAACGCGCCGAACAGATCGAATCGGGAAGCCCCACGCCGGTCAACAACACCCTGAGCTTCTTGCCAAGTGTGTCACCTTTGATCATCGGTTTGCCGACGAGCAGGAAATACAGCGATGCGCCCAGGCTGTAGATGTCGGCTTGCGGTCCGGCGCGTTTGCTGTCGTCGGCCTGTTCGGGCGACATGTAGTCGATGGTCCCCATTATTGTGCCGGTACCGGTCAGCCCGGCTTGCGTGGCAGCATCGGTACTGCTGTCTTCAAAACGAGCCAGCCCCATGTCGAGTACCTTGACTGTCCCCGATTTGTCCATCAACAGGTTGGCCGGCTTGATGTCTCGGTGAATCACCCCCTGCCGGTGAGCGAATTCCAGACCCCGGGCTGCTTGCAGAATACAGTCAACCGCTTGGTCGATTTTCGCTGGTCCTTGCTTTTTTACGATGATCGAAAGATCCCGACCTTCGACGAACTCCATGATGAGATAGTACGTGCCGCTTGCCTGGTCGGCATCGAGGGCGGCTACAATGTTCGGATGCGTGAGCTTGGCAGCCGCTTCGACTTCACGCAGGAAACGCTTGACGGCGTTTTTGTCCTTGATGACCGATGGCGAAAGCACCTTCAGCGCGACATCACGCTTCAACACCTTGTGGGATGCGCGAAAGACCATCCCCATTCCGCCTTCTCCAATTTTCTCGGAGATGACGTAATTGCCCAGCACCAGATGCTTCGCTTTGCCCTTCCAGATTTGTTGCGCCTGAAACGGCGTCAACTTTTTGGCGGCGATTAACAGCCTGGCAAGCGCCTCGGCATCATTCGGTTTCTGATTCGCGGGTAGGCCATCGGTGAACGCCCCCAGATCATCGGCGGTCATAAGACCGCTGGCCGTGAGTTGATCGACGAATTGTTCAAACGAAACGGTGGTCATCCAGCGAGCATCTCTCAAGAACCGGTCACCCAGGCGTGTACACCGTGTTTATACAGCGACCGCCCCGGCCGTGCAATCTGCTGGATTCTTTGACGAACGCTATCTGCCAATCACTCGTGCGCTTCAGCGACGAGCGACAACGACCTGGTAAACGCCGCGCGGTTTTCCGGTGTGGCTCAACACCGCGCGCAGCTTTGTGTCACCTGCGGGAAGCCGGACTCCTTTGAATTCGACGGAACTTGCTTCGCTTGCCAACACCGCATTTTTTGTGACCCCCGCGATCTTCAATTCTGCAGTGCCTTTTGTCGCGTTGGCGTCGAACTCCAAGCGAATGTCATACATTCCCGCCGTCGCGACGTGGAGTTTCCAGTGGCCGATTGAATCGCGTGCCCAGGTTCCGCCGCGCCAGTCCTGCCGCGTGAGAACGGATGGATTCTCGTGCGGCGTGCCGACGTGAATTCGTGGCGGTGCGTAGTTGTTCGGCCGCGTGCTGGAGACGTCGTCGAACCAACTGTCATACTCTTTCTTGAGCCGAGCGAAGACTTCGGGTTGATCGTCGATTTGATTTTTCGACTCGCGCGGATCGTTGAGGATGTCGTACAACTCAAACTTGGGTTGGCCCGGGAAGTTCTCGCGGCCGAATCCGCTTGCATGTAGCAACTTCCAACGCGCGTCACGGATCATGAAGTGGTGATACCGCGTCGGCTTATTACCACGATGCGATTGAATGACGAGCGATCGATCGGGCCATGCAACTCGTTCGCCTTTCAACAACGGTAACAGGCTACGACCATCGAGTTTGACGCCTGTTGGCGGCTGAACTCCGCAGGCGTCGAGAATTGTCGGCATCAAATCGATATGGGCCGCAACTTGAGTCCCGGTTTGTCCCGGCTTGAGTTGTGCAGGCCACTGAACCCACAGCGGCGCCCGAACGCCACCTTCGTGAACGTGACTTTTCATGCCGTGTTTGTTCCCTACATACCGCATCGTGTTCGGACCGTTATCGACGAGGAAAATGACGACGGTGTTTTCGGTGAGACCGAGTCGATCGAGCTTCTTCAACAGCCGGCCGACATTCTGATCGACATTGGTAATCATCGCCGAGATACGTGCCAGCTTGTCGATCTCCGCAGTCAATCGTTGTCCCTTCGGTTTGCGGATCATCAGGCTGGCGAGATCCTTTGTCATATAGTGCTTTCGCAAATCTTCCGGCACATCGTGATACGGTCCATGCGGAGCATTGGTTGGCAAGTACACAAAGAAATTGCGTTTTGCCTTGTGTGTCTTGTCGATGAATTTCATGGCCGCGTCGAAGTACACGTCGGTGCAATACCCTTTGGTCTGCACCTGTTTGCCGTTGTGAAACAGGATCGGATCGGTGTAGCGGCGATTGTTCTCGCGCGGCTCCGACGGCTGCGCGAGTCCGCCACCGCGCAGCACGAGTGCTTCGTCGAAACCCTGATCGATGGCCCGCAAAGGATAGTTGTCGCCGAGATGCCACTTGCCGAAAATGCCGGTCGCATATCCCGAAGCCGCCAACGTTTCCGCAACGGTCACTTCTTCCGATTCCATCATCGAACGGCCGAGATAGGTGTCGATGCACCGCGTCCGGTAGTTATACCGACCCGTCATCAGGCAGGCCCGCGTTGGCGAACAAACCGGACTGACATAAAACGTCTTCATCGTCGCACTGCGTTTTGCCAGAGCGTCGATGTTGGGTGTTTCGATCACTTTGTTGCCCGTCGCACCAAAGTCACCAATCCCCTGATCGTCAGTCATCACCAACACAACATTGGGCCGATCGGCGGATATTGCATCGTTTGTGACAGACAGAAAAGTAAATCCCAGGAGGAAGAGAGCTGGTCTTGCGAATGACATCGGCGGTCCTTGTTCAACTGAATATTATTGATGCTGAATATTATTGATGAAGTTCGAAGCAGGCCGCCTCACGGTCGTTGCGGACCAGGAGGTGGCGTCCGGCTAAGACGGGGTGATTCCAAGTGCGCCCATCGAGCGCGCCAAAGCGTGCCAACTCTTGATGCGATTGGGACGTTGCATTGACCAAGGCAATTTCGCCGGATTCGAGTTGGATGAGCAATGTTGAACCGACGAGACTCAATTGTCCATAACCATAGCGGCCCGCTTTCCAATGGCGCCGGCCGGAATTCAAATCGATACACGTCAGGATGCTTCCGTCGAGACCATAAACGCAACCTTCGTGTATTACAACAGAACTGAATTTTGCCTTCAAATTGCGGTTGCCCCAACGTTTGTGAAACGACAACCGACCGTTGAGTCGCCTGATTTCAAGCAAGGCACACCCTTTACCGTATCCCGATGAAATAAAGACACAGTCAATTCTCTCACGACCAAAATCGGGCAACGGGACCGGCTGGCAGACGTTGTTTCTCTCCGACGGATTGCTTACCCAAGGATAGCGACAAGCCTCCTGACCCGTTTGGGGATCGTGGACCGACAGACCTTCGGCGTTGAATGAGAGTACCTGGTGTCCGTCAGCGAACGGTGCCAACTGTGGAGAACTGTACGATGCTGCGGCATCGCCGCCCTTCCACACTGCTCGTCCAGATTTCAAGTCGTACGCAGCGAGAGAACTTCCCATTCCACCGGGGCTGACGACAACGAGGGGGCCAACGACCAGCGGCGATCCGGCCATGCCGAAGAGCCGATTGTCGATCTTGTTATCCTTGAGGATGTCAACCGACCAGATCCGCTTTCCGGTACCGCCGTCCAGACAATTGAGAACTCCGGTTGCTCCGACCGTGTACACAAAGCCGTTGTGAATAGTGGGAGTTGCTCGTGGGCCTGCGCCACCTGTCGTCTCGTCGAAACGCGCCGGATCGCGATGCACCCACACCTCGCGTCCTGTGCGCAGTTCATAGCAAACGACGACTTCATCCTCGCGGCGTTGTTCCTGTGTGACACAATAGTTGCCGACGACAGCAAACGATGACCAACCTCGGCCGATGGGTTGTTTCCATAGCTGCTTCGGTGGAAGCCCGCCCCAATCCGTCGCAACTTGAAACGGCTTCATTCGGCCTGATCGATCTGCACCTCGAAATGCTGGACAATCCCACTCCGTTGTCTTTGTCAGATCGACTGCGATGGAATCGCGGTCAGCTGATGCGCGTCTTGTGCGACTCTTGTCGAAAAGTTGTTCCGGTGTGGGTGACCATCGCCAGACGAGGATGGGCCTTCCGTCCCCGGTGAAACCGTCGAGGCGCGCCATTAGGAATGCGCACGATTGTAATCCGACAAAAAGAATCAGCGTCAATGCCTGATGCGCGAGACGCATGCTGGAGAAGACTCGAATCCACACATAGAACGCTAACTCAGTAGCGCCAATGAGAAGCAGAATATCCCGAGACGGTTTGCCGGTTAAAGAAACGACATCCGCTTGAACGGCATACAACGCCAACAAACTGACCGAGATTAGCAGCACGGCCGGGTACCATCGCCGCAACACCGACATTGACTTTTCATCGCGCGTTGATTCTGTTGAAAACGTAAGGTTCATTCACAACTCAACGAAAAAACCGTCGTCGCTTTCGTAGTACGCGAAAACTGGCCGACCGGTCTAGTCTCCTCACGTTTGCATTGTAACAGTTCGTGGACCAGCGAGCCTGTTGGATTGAGCCAATCCCCTCCATTGTACGCCATTGTCGGGAATGGGCGGTCGGCAAAGCGTGAGGGTTTTGACAGAACTTTATGAGATGCGCAGCCGCAACTTCACCCGTCGGACGCCGCCGGCTACTCGTCTTCAACAGTAATCGTAATGTCGCGCGTCAGTTCGTCTTCCACGCCGGGCAATTCGATGCGGAAGCGGATGATGAACTGCGCCGCCCCCTTGGGCATGTGGCGTTTGCCTTGTGCATAGTGGGCGGGTTCGTCTTCGGTTTTCGGCTCGTAGATGGTGGGGACTTCCTCGCGGATGACTTCCTCGCCATCGGCTGACACCAAACTGTTGAAGACCTTGGCATCGGCGACGGCTGTCCCGTCGCGCGTGATGGAAACGGCCGGTTCTACGTTCGTCAACGCATGCAAGTGTTTGCCATGATGCCCCAGCGCCAGCACGAACCCCTCGTGTTCAATGTCATCTTCCACCCACACCAACGCGTCGCCCCCTTCGTGTGAATGCGGATGCCCGGCCGCTGGTTGTTCCACCGCCGCTTGATCTCCCGTCCCATCGTCTGTCGGCGGGTCACTCTCACCGCACCCACCAACGAACGCAGCGACGAGAATAAGCAGCACGGTCATCGGCAGTGTGAAACGCATGGGGGTTTTCCTTAACCAACAGGACGCATGGTCGCCGCCGCCGTGAACCAAGCGGGCGACACGTAACTACCGGTGGATTGTATGTTGCCTCACCTGTCGATCAAAGAGCGAACTCGATTTGTGCAGCGACAAATGCGTTGGGGTGGCGTTACCAAGGACGTCCGACAACGGCAACTTCGATCCAAGGTGATACTGGATCATCGGTCGCTATGCGAAACGGCATCCGGACGTCTTCGTTTGGTGAGGAAGATCGGAATCGCAATGCGACAGAAATATTTCCGGTTTTTCCGGGGGCAATCGTTTGCACGTCAAAATCAATATACGTGCCGGGGCATGGCGACGTATATGGCTTAATACGCAAATGACGGTGACCGATATTTTTGAAACGGAACGTGGCATATTGTGTCGTCCCTTTCGCAACTGGTCCGACATCGACGGTGGGATTCTGCGCAACAACAATCGGCGTGGAATACCAACGGACGAACCCAAAGCAACATCCGAGAACCACAACGAAAATGAGCGAGAAAGATATGGCGACTTGCGGCTTCCATCGCATGGGATTCGTCCGCCCAATAAAACTCTTGATTGCACAGTGTCACAACGAGAGAGCGTTCCTGGGCATTATCGCACAGGCCGCCGTGATTTACAGAAAAATTATCGAACAAACCGAAACGCGAAACAATCATCGCACTCGCGGAGCGTTGCCCCGCCGCTAAACGGCAACACCAGCATCTACGCCTCCAGCGGCCCATGCATGACCACAATTCACCCACTCACCGTGCGCTGCCGACGTGCTTCGTAGAGCAGAATGCCGGCAGCGACGGCGGCGTTGAGTGACTCGACGTGGCCGAATTGGGGGATGGAGACGCGCTCGTCCGAGAGTTCGAGCAGCGCCTCGTTCACGCCGGTCCCTTCGTTGCCGATGATGAGGGCTGTTGCTTGCGTCCAGTCGTAATCGACACACGCGATTGCCGCCCCGCCGGTGGCGGCAACAATGCGAACGCCGTTGCCTTGCAGTTTCGCAACGACGCCGGCCAGATTATCCGCCTGCACAATGCGGATGTGATTGACCGCACCGACGGACGTGCGGGCGACGAGACTGGTGACGCCAACCTGACCCGTCTCGCCGATGAAAACCGCATCGGCGGCCATCACGTCGGCCGATCGCAATATCGCGCCGAAATTGTACGGGTCCTGAATCGAATCGAGAACAACATACAACGGCGACTCGGAAGCGTCGGCCAAAACGTCTTCAACCTGTTCGTAAGGAAACGGGGCCATCTTCGCCAGAAAACCCTGATGCTCTCCCGAACGGCAACGGTTGGTGAGTTCGTCGGGCGTTTCGACGATCACCGGCACATCGAGATCGGCCGCCGTTTCTCGCGATGTTTGTATCACATCACTCGGCAGCGTGTCACTCAACCGCAATTCGTGAATGTGCCAACGACCGGCGCGCAGCGTTTCCCCGACGGCATTCTTCCCCCAGATCCAACACTTCTGGTGGTTGCCGAGCAGTTCCTGCTTTCCCTTGCCCCGCCGATATCGTTCAACCATGTGCTTGTGCTTCAAATCTCATTGTCTGATTCCCATTACCTGTTTATTCTCCCGGCGAAGCGAGATTGAAACAAGAGAGGGGTAGAGGGACAAAGTGACAGAGCCACAAAGGCCGCCAAAGCAATCCCTTTGCCACTTTGCTCCTTCCAAAGCATACGTGATCGTACGCACTTTGCCAGTTTTGGTTGATTCTCACGGCGTTGGCAATCACAATCGTTGTTTCAATCCGTAATGAAAACCCACCGATGAAAGCGCGGGACCAACGGCACCTCTGTTACCAGATTAGCCGACTCGCCTCGTTGCTTCGATCTACATCCCACTGTACCGGCACTCAATGACCTTGCGTGACATTGAGCTTCTTTACCACGGAGTCACGGAGCTTTCTATTTTCATCGGTCGCCGCGTTTGTCTTCGCCTGGATTCTTGATTCTTTTCTCCGTGTCTCTGTATCTCCGTGGTTTAATTCAACGTGATACTTGGTTCGGCCAGTTTTTTCATCCCTCAGTTTCATCCTCTAGTTTCGGCGGCAGCACATTGGCTCGACAGGCACCCATCTACAGCAAGGACAAGGACCGCGACGGACTGCGCAGGGCGTCGCGTTTCAATGCCCAGATGATGGATCACATCCGCCCCTATTTGCAGCCCGGTGTGACGACGGGCGAAATCGATCGGCTGGTTTACGGCTACACCATGGAGCACGGCCACACGCCGGCCTGCTTGGGTTACCAGGGATATCCCAAGAGCATTTGCACCAGCATCAACGAAGTCGTTTGCCACGGCATCCCCGGCGATCGAAGGCTCAAAGACGGCGACATCGTCAACGTCGATCTGACGACCGTCGTCAACGGCTGGTACGGCGACTCGTCGGAAACATTCCTCATCGGCGAGGTCTCCGACGAAGCGCGTCGACTGGTGCAGGTCACCTTCGATGCCATGTGGGTCGGCATTCACAGCATCAAACCCAACGGCCGCGTGATCGACATCGGCCAGGCGATTTACAAATTCGCCCGTCCGCACGGTCTGGAAGTCGTCCGCGAATACCAGGGGCACGGCATCGGCCGCGAGTTTCACCAGGAACCGGGTGTGCCGCATTACCCCACGCCCAAAAGCGCCCGCGACATTGTGAAGCCGGGCGTGTGTTTCACCATCGAGCCGATGCTCAATCTGGGCGTGTGGCGAACGGTGAAGGACAAAGCCGACGGCTGGACGGTCCGCACCACCGACGGCAAACTCTCGGCCCAGTTTGAACACACCATCCTAATGACCGACACCGGCCCCGAAGTCCTCACGCTGACCGAAACCGGTCCGCAAGAGGGACATCGGTTTTAGCGCGATTCGCCGTGTAGGGTTTGACTTGCGGGCCGCGAAACCGCAAGCGAAGGTGCGTCCGATTGAGTTGATCGCTGATGTCGTCCGGCCTTGGTCAGGCCAACTCAGGCGGTTGCCGGCGCGTTGGCGAGTTCCGCGAGCCTTGCCAACGTCTCGTCGGAAATCGAAGGAGTCCCGTATCCGAATACTGCACCTGCGTTTTGAATGTCCGCCACACAGGCATCGATGAAAGCAGCGGGGCTTTCGGGCGTGGCGTCGAACGCCTCGGCGAGGAATGTCGAGAGTGTCTCCCATCTTTCCTCACTGGGATCGCCCAACAATTCCGCCACCAGATTGCCGGCGCGAACCGCACGGGAGACGAGATTCTGATCTGGCATGTGCGAATGGTGCCCTAACACCGCTTCATCCACCCACGGCGGAAATTCCCAGCTCCGCAGAAGTTGAGATCCCAGTTCCGCGTGGGTGAATCCAAACATTTGCTCTTCGGCGTTTGTGAGTTCGTCGCTGTGAAAGCAGGACTTATAGAGTTCGACATAGGGCTCCCCCGCGTCTTGGGCAAAGACCAGCAGCCCCAAGTCTGCGAGCAGTCCGGCGGTATACGCGTCGTCAAAGTGTTTTCGATCATGAAGTGTCGCAATCCGCGACGCTCCGGAAGCGATCAACGACGCCCGGAGCCAGTAGTCGGCGAACAGCTTTTCGGCCGGCCCCTTTGCCAGCGTGTCCACCAGTGCGAACGTCACCACGAACATCCGCAACGAACGCTGTCCGATGATCGAGGCGGCGTGTTTGATGCTGGCGACCTGGCGTGACAGTCCATAATGTGACGAATTGACCACGCGCAGAATCTTAGCGGCCAGAGCGGGGTCGTGTTCGAGACAGCTGACCACTTCCTGCATGTCAAAATCGGCCGTTTTGGTCAACGACATGATTTTCCGGGCGACCGTCGGCGATGACTGCAAACTTGTCGTTCGTTCAATCATCGACTGGACTGCGTTGGCTTTGTCGCTTGCATTCATGATTGAGTCCGTTAGGGCATACATGTCTGGGCGTGCAGTTCGACCTGGTTCGGAGCCAGGTCACCTTGGAGCCTCCTATTACTTACGCCAAGCTTTCGAGCCTGTCGCTGACAAATGTGAAAACGCCGCAGGGTTGGCTCAACTTGAAGGACAATTCGGACGAAAATGCCGATTTGGGGAATTCGTGAGTTCTTGCAACAAAATCATGAGCTATGTTTGTCATGCGCCAGGAGAATTCCCAAAACGTTTTTCTGGTACGTGTGTTTGAATTGGATGGATGTCATTGCTTATAGGCAACTCTTGAGATGCCAGTTCTTCCAACCGGTAATGACCTGAAACGACTTCCGCTTCGCGGGCTGATTGCTTACTCCGCTCGAAGCGCGCTGCGCGTCCAGCCGTTGTTTTGGGTTGACGAGGAACATCCCGAGGCCCAGGAGTGCTGCGCGGCAGTTGACAATGCCATACGCATGGCGCTCGACTTTGCCGACGGTAAGGAGATCGCCCCTGACAAGGCCGCCGACATCGAAGACGCGGCAGCCCGCGCCGTTGTCGTCGCCTGCGACGAGAAATCGTCAGATCGGCGAGCCGCATTCAGTTCCAACGCCGCGTACGCCGCCATCAATGCCGTCACCGCTGCGATAGCTTCCAGATCGGCCGGCAGCCGCCGATCCAACGATGCCATGCGGGCGGTGATGGCTTCGGTAACGACCGTTGATTCTGCGGTCGCGGCCGACCCCGCCATTCGCCACGCGGTGATCTCGGACTTCAAACGGCTCAGTCGCATGTCTCTGGGAAGTTTTCCCAATTTCGGCAAGCCAGTGGGGCCGACCGGTAAAGGAGTTCTCGGACCGGTCAATCCGTCGCGACAGAAGACGCAACCATTGCCGAAACCTGAAGCGGAAGCAAGCGATGATCTCAGCAAGGAGCTGCAGGAAACGAAACCGCTGCGCGAGGCACTCCAAGCGGACCGTGCGGACCCTGAAGAACAGCGCCGGCTTGTAGCGGACCCGGAATCCAAACTCGCTACCGAACGTGCCGAACTCGAGCGGCTGCGGGAACAGATTGTCGAATGTGCCAACAAAATCAAAATAGAACGAGAACAACTCCAACTTGAATGCGACCGACTCACACTGGAACGCGTGTCGCTGGAACGGGCCCAGTCCGATTTCAGCGAGCAACAAGCGGCGTTTGACGAGGACCGTCGGCAATTCGAGGCGAACAACGCGGCTGCCCAGTTTTTTTCGTGAACATTGACGACGAGGCCGCCAACCTGAACTGCTGTTTTCGCGGAGTGAGTTGGCGTCCGTTCGAGAACTCTGTCACTTCCCTGACATTCGTCCGTCGGGCCGAAGGCAGCTGTTTCAATCGATGTCCGACTGTCGTTCATTTCTAAGAACCTCCGTCAGTTCCTCGAACCGTTTATCGAGGCGTTGGTGGGAGATTTTTGCGTTGATTTTGTCGCTGAGGGCGTGGGACATTTCCAGGAAACTGTCGGCGGCGCGGTCCTCGTTGAGTTCGTGGGCGGTTAGTTCGGCAAGCGCTTCTTGCCTGAGACCGGTCAATTCATCCAACAGCGTTTGTAGAGGTTCGAGGTCGGATGAACCGTCGTGCTGATCGAGGTCGAGTTGCTTGCGTTCGATTTCGAGGATCGTGCGAATGTATTGGTCGAGCCGATGTTCTTTGCCGCGGATGCGATATTTCCGATACCATCGCAGCAAAAGAAATCCGGCAATGAAGAATGACACAACAAACGATCGGATTCCCTCAGTCGCTTCGACGAATTCGGTATCCAGCAGCGGTCGCAGGTGCGGGTCGAAGACGTCGGCAGTTGCCGCGTGGGGCGTAAACTCCGGCTTGTCGCGCGCGAACTCATGTCCTCCGGCGAACAATTCGGTCAATCCTTGATGTTTCTCGAATCGTTTACTGAGAACGATGTCGGTCACTTCTCTTACCAATCCGTCCGGCGTGTCGCTGCGGGTCAGCAGTTGCGCTCGCAGTGTGATGGTAGGAATGTCCTGCTGCGGGACGGTGGGGGCGTGTGACCGGTACAAGCCGGCCGGAATCACATGAGGCGATACGGCGAGGCGGCGCACCGCAAGGACGTCGGCATGCGGTATCTCCAGCAGCCGACACTGTCGTTCGGCAAGCAGACGCTCAAGAACCGGAGCACGGATTCCAGCGGTAATGAACGCGGCATCGAGTGACCCGTCTTGTAGGCCTTTCTCGATATCAAGGTAGTCGAATCGACACACTTCGATGTCCTTCTCTTTCAGACCGAAGTGTTCGAGCAAGACTCGACTCGTCGCATAATCGCCGGACTTCGGCTGTCCGATTGCCACATTGCGACCGCGAAGATCACTGGGGCCATTGATGCCGCTGTCGTTGCGAACGATAAAGTGAACGACTTCGGAATAGGCGTTCGACACGAACGCTATCTCATCGTGTTTGGCCGTCGGCCCACTTTTCAGAATGGACTCGGAGTCGGTTTGGTAGAGCGCAAAATCGACAGCCCCGCTTTGCAGCAACTGCAGGTTTTCCAGCGATCCTTCCGTCTCTTTCAGCGTAACGGTCATGCCGGGATTCCGACGGAGCAACTCGGCCTTCAGCGCTTTGCCGAATTCTCGATATCTGCCGTCGGGTGGTCCCGTTGCCACGGTGACCTCGACCGGTAGCGCCGTCAGTTGGACGTACAGAAAATGGACGCCGAACGGTACCAACGCCAATACGATGGCCGCAGCCACTCGAATCAGCTTCTTGCGCATGGTTGTTGCCCTCCTGCAAACGCCCTGTGTCGCGGCAATCGTCAAACTGCCCGTTACTCGAAAGCCAGGTGTTATGTAGAACGACAATCGGGTGAAGTTGGTTCATTTCCGGCCGCCGAATCCAGCTGCTGCCGAGTATAACGGAACATCGCGAAGAGGCGACACGTTGCTCAGAATAGCGACGTGGGCGCACAAAAACACGGCGTTCGCATGCGATGGCATAGCAAACGCCGGTTATGGCAAATTGCGAAAATCGAATCGGTCAAAACGCACCGAGAACGTCGCCGTCGTTTCGCTGTCCCAGGTTTTGCCAGGTGACACGGTTGATATTTTCGCTAATGCTGCGAACCGAACCGTCCATCAGCAGCGAATGGACCATGCCGACGTGGAAGCTTCTGGACGTGACCGCTGCATAGGTGGGGCCGGTGCAGGATTTCTCTTCACGGCAACTCGTATAATCGACATCGTAGGTGGTGTCGCCATCAACGTGCGGCACAAAGGTGTTTGGGCCGTATGTTGTGGTGCATCCGGTCTGGTGCACGCGGCCGTCCACGCCTTCAGTGTGTCCCGAATTTATTTTGAACGACCCGCCCAGCGCGCTGATGCCGCCTTCCGGGGGCGGTACCGCCCCTGCAGCACCACCGTCGCGCAAATACGGCGTGAAAGCCTTAACCTCGGAGAAGGCGAGCGTATTGGAGACACCGTCGGTGAAGTCTCGCATGCGGAACGAGGTGTTTGGTGCGAAGGCACCGTTACCCGTCTGTCCGGTCGAATTATTCCAGACGTGCCAGGTACCGCCGTTGAATCCGTAATTGATTGGGTAATGCGTGATTGCGCCGTCGGGTCGTGCTTGGTCATTGACCTCGCTGGGGCAAAGGTAAATGGGGATGCGTTGGGCGGCGATGTTGGCGTTGACAGGGTCGGAGTATCCAAGAGAAAGGTTGGCCTGATTATAAAGGTTGGCCTGATCGACGAACGGCAGAATGCGGGTGTGGACCGACCATTCACCGCCGGTGTTGGGAATTCCATCGACAACGAAACTGGGCGGGAAAGCTGAGTACGTCCCGTGGTAATTATGCAGAGCCAGACCGATCTGCTTAAGGTTGTTCTTGCAGCTGGCGCGGCGTGCCGCTTCACGTGCCTGCTGAACAGCGGGCAGCAGCAGGGCGATGAGAATCGCGATGATCGCGATCACCACCAGCAACTCAATCAGAGTGAACGCGCGGCGTCTGGGGCGGGCTAATGATCGATGCATTTGAGGTCATCCTTCATCGACGGTGTGAGCAAATGTGTGGGGCGGCTTCAATGTCAGGAGCCGTGTGGGGTTGGAAGTTGGTCAGCTTCGGGCCGGAGGGCCACATCAAGTTGTCGGAAACGCTTAATTCATGAACCGCATTCAGCCGGCAGCAGTTAGTTGAGACTGAGTCTCAATATCAGTATATGTTAGCGGGCGATTAGAGACGGTACAAGCGCAATAGCAGCAATTTCAGGTCACTTTTTGAAATTGCCTGTTAAGCCATAAGGCGACAAGGCCATGCGACAAGAATCGCATTTCCCTGAGACTCGATTGCAATTCACCGAGAGTGGCCGTTGCAAAGGCAGTCGAAAGGGGATGACATCGCGGAACGCCGGGGACGGCGTTCGCTCGATTTCGCCCTTCATTCGTTTTTCTGCAACGCTCGAAAACTCCCGAATCGATCGCGAATGGCCGCAGATGAAGACAGCATCGCGTTTTGGGCAGTTCCACCGAAGATTACCGTCCGACAAACAGCCCGCGGCAGCGCAACAAAAAAGCCCGCACAGCGTCAAGTGACGTTGTGCGGGCGGGGCGAGAAACGGAGCCGTTGTTGACAAGCGGTGATCCGTGAAGGTCGCTACGATCAGTCTAATGAAGTTCTGTCATAACCCTCTGTTGGCTCACAACACCCTTGGTATTCAAGCGCAGGGTTCGCCCACAACCGGGTTTTGACGGAGCCTCATGTCATCGATTAGCGGAACAGGTTCAGTGCCGTGTCATCCTGATCCTTTGGTGCGGGCGGCGGATTTTCCGTTTCTGCGGGAGAGTCGGCGGCCTTCGGAATCGGTCGCAAAGCTGGAGTGGCCCCGTACACTGGCTGGCCGTATGCGCCAAATCCGCATTGGTTCGTTTGGCATTCGCGCCGATGCCAGTTGCCCGGCCAGGGAACGGGGGGCGTCATGTTCGAGTTGGGACGCCAAAACGGGACGCCCTGGTAGTAGTAGCCGAGCTGGGTCGTGTCAGTTGGCGAGTAGACCATCGGATAGTAGTTCTTCCCCGCAGGAGCATAGCCTGCTCCCTGCTGCCCGTTCCAAGCGTTTGGCCAATACCGCTGGTAAAGTACCGGCAGGCGATTGATGGGCCGTTTGACAGGTCGTCCCCAACCGTGGTCGGGAGAGTTGGAGCAGAGGCAGTGTGACTTCAACAGGTTACACAGGCTGCAGCGACCTTGTCCGCAGGAATTGCAACCATTGCCTCCGCAGTTCTGACACCCCGCGTGTCCGTAGCTGATGTGCGAT
>Ga0209501_10003319_pt1 | contig 16217 bp, 12 predicted proteins | sample ArcticOcean_MG_C_4_FD_187434 | JGI IMG/M metagenome (GOLD analysis project Ga0209501, IMG submission 187434) | Marine microbial communities from western Arctic Ocean - ArcticOcean_MG_CB4_134 (SPAdes) (version 2) | ecosystem: Environmental > Aquatic > Marine > Oceanic | place: Arctic Ocean...
GAGTTTTGGACGACACCCGCGGCCAAGCTCCTTCCACAATCGAGGCTCCTGCCAAGGGAAAATCGGCAAAGACCGCCGGAAAGGAGGGAAAGGTCATCCTCTACTCGGCCTCCTGGTGTAGTGCCTGCACAAAAGCCCGTCGATGGTTGACGAACAAGGGCATCCCCTTCCAAGAGAGGGACGTCGAGAAGGATCCTGGAGCGCGTTCCGACATGCTCCAGCGAGCTAAGTCGGCCGGTGTCTCTCCGTCACAACTGCAAGGGGTCCCCGTGATTTGGGCCAAGGGTCAGATCATGATGGGGTTTGATCCAAAAGCTGTCCTGCGCGCCCTCGGAAGTTAGACAAAACGTGTCATTCGGGCATGCCGTGCTCAATCCAGGTCTGGAAAATGGTGAGCTGGTCGGGAGGAACAGGATCTTTCCCGTCTCCACCAAATTGAAGGACACGGAGCAGACCACATTCGCCGATGGTCATGCCGACGCCATCATCTTCGCAATCTTCAGGTGGTCCCTCGTACACCGTATAGGGGGCTTCGCAGCAGGTATGCCGCGCGTGCAATGCTTCGTAAAAGCTTGCCAAACACGTGGAGGGGCAATCATTCAATGCTTCGCCCACGTGACAAGGGGTGCAACGCTCTCTCAAAATCGGTTCTACCTCATGGAAGGTGGGGATTTTTCCCGACGTTAGGCCGCTCTGTTCCAGAGTTGGTGCGTCATTGGGCTGCAACTCAACGCAGCCAACCAGGACTGTAATTGCCAAGGCCGCGAGACTGAAGAACACACGAGCACGATGCCGTCGAACCATGCCCTTCATTGTAGGTAAGGGTCTCGTTACTCGCAATAGTTACGTACTATCCCGCATCGTTCTCGAACGTTTGATGAGGGACGCTTGGTCCAGGTGACATGGACGGGACGACGAGAGCGGTGCGGTTGTCTGTGGTGTCACCGAGGTTTCCGCGTTGATGTTCGGGGAACCGCTAGGATATGGTTTTAACATGATTTCATGGGATGTCCGGAAGGCGAGTGTGAATGGTTGGGCGGTGTGCATAGCCCTTACGATGGTTCTGTGCGTTGGCGGCTGTGCCACGGAAACGGACCCTGCGCCATCCGAACCGGACACCGCCCAAGCGGAAACGGTCGACGTGTCTGGCACGCTGCCCCCGGGACTTTGGATCGATTTGGAGAACTGTCGACCTGTCGAACACGTGTGGAATCCTGAGACCGAACCGCTCATGTTGCCTTGTGAGCCAACCAAGGAAGAGTGCGACGGTGTGGACAACGACGAGGATGGAATTACAGACCCCAAGTGCCCCACCATGCTCTGCGAGAGCGACGCAGATTGCACCTATGGAGGACTTGTCGCCGATGCGGATTGCAATGGGTGGGGAGAAAATAGCGGCGAATGCAATCACATCGATGGGGTCGGGGAATCACTCTCATGCCGCGGTATGCTCTGCCCACCCCAGTTGAAATGTATCGCGAGTGATTGTGTGGTGCCGGGAAACACACCTCCCTTGGCGCCCTGTACGAGTGGTGCGGACTGTCCGATTTACGCGGGCTGCATTCCTTTGGCGGAGTTCCACGCGGTAGAGACCGCTGTTTGTAAGTACTTCTGCCATGACTTTCCGTGTCCAGAGGGGTTCAAGTGCTGGACTCAGCCCTTCCGCCAGCCGGGTACAGACATTGTGACCCTTCACTCCGAGTGTGTGGAGCTCGATCCAGACGATATTCCCTAGCGGAGTTGGAGAGATCTCTCGTTATTCGGGCATGCCGTGGTCAACCCAGGTCTTCAGAATCAGCGCCTGGTCGGGTGGCACAGGATCTTTCCCGTCGTTTTCAAAATTAATCACGCGCTCCAGCCCGCACTCGCCAATGGTCATGTTTCCGAGCAGATTCGCACAGTCTTCTGGCGGCTCTTCGAAGACCGTGAAGGGAGCCGAGCAGCAGGTGTAGCGATCTACCAATGCTTCGTAAAAACTGGCAAAACACGTGGATGGGCAGTCGTTCAATTGTTCGCCAACGTGGCAGGGCGTGCAGCGCTCCATCAAGATGGGCTGCACTTCAAGGAATGTGGGAATGGGCTCCACTCTTGCACCGCTTTGTTTGGTGCTGAGATCATCGGGTGACGTGAGCTCTACGCAGCCAATGGTGGTCATGGCGGCGATGCAACCAATGAGAATGTATCTTGGGGAACTGCCAGCACGCATGACAAAATTGTACCGTAAGCGCCTCGGCGCTAGCAATAGGTGGGTGGTATTGGCATACTAAAGACCGCGTGACGGGGAGTAGATGTGACCAGAGAGCTCCAAGGATTTTACTGGGTCTGGATACTGAGCATCGTGCTTTTGGGTTCCTGTCGTTCGTCGGGAGCCCCTGAAAACAACAAACCACCCATTGTCGACCCACCGAGTGCATCCATGGTGACCGTTCCGGCCGGTTGCTTTTTGATGGGTTCGTCGGGCTATGAAGGCGAGGAGCACGAGCATCCTGTCCGATCGGTGCAGGTGCCTGAGTATCGCCTGGATGCGAATCTGGTGACCAACGCAGCATTTGCGGAGTTCCTTCTAGCCAAGGGCAATGAGTGCGGTAGCGATGGTGATCCACAACCTTGCTACGATTGTGCCGATGTGGACGGCCGCATTGACTGCGGGGCGGCTTATGGCGTTCAAAGCAGCTGTCAGTTGCAACCCGAGGGTCCCCCGGACCAATCGTGTGCGATCCATCCGGTCGTCGAGGTGTCGTGGTACGGCGCAGCCGCCTATTGTTCGTGGCGCAACGCCCGATTGCCCTCGGAGGCAGAATGGGAGCGCGCGGCCAAGGGGCAGACGGATGACTCCTGTGGTCCCTGGAAACGCTTTCCGTGGGGAGACAATTGCCCGGAAGAGTTTCTAATGCCCAATTGGAACATGGAGTATTTGAAGGGGTGCGCGGAGAGCACTTGGACCGCCGACACCTCTCGAGCCAATTGCGTGGAGGGGGATTGCATCGACGGGTTCAAAAAGACCTCCCCGGTGGGACAATTTCCCGCAGGAGCCTCCGATTTTGGTGTGAATGATGCCATCGGGAACGTGTCCCAGTGGGTTCAAGACACCTACCATGACCAATGGACTGACGCGCCAGCCGATGGGTCCGCATGGGTGGATGGGGGACGTGGTCGGGTACGAAAAGGGGCCAGCTTTTACGAAGCGGGACGGATGGCGCGCAGTTCGTCTCGGGTCTATGATTTACCGACCAGTACGTATGACTTCGTCGGCTTTCGGTGCGCCGCCGACGCTCCCTAGTTCATCTTAGTCGGTTTTGCACTCGCCGGTCTCTTCGAGGCAAATGCCCGGGCATCGGTCGGGGCAGGGTTGTCCACAGCCGTTGTCTCCACAGAGCTTGCCATCGCAGTTCGGCACACAGTCCGGAAAATTCCCTTCCGGGAAACACACGTTGGACTCCTTGCCCTCCGCATTGTCACCCTGAGAACAGTGGAAACCATCCGGACACGGTATGTCATGGCAAAAGTACGTGCACACGGCCGTGTCAAATTGAGCCTCTTCCATGGGGATACACCCGGCGTGGATGGGGCAGTCTTCGCCTGTACTACATGGCTCTCCGGGGCCCAATGCTCCGGGTACGTAACAGTCTCCCTCCACGCATTTTAGCCCTGGCGGACAGAGCATGCCCCAGCAGCCTTTGGGCTTTCCTTTGGGATCGACGCCATCGATTTGGCTGCATTTCGGCCCGTCGTCCGCGTGCGGATTGCAGTCCACATCCGGAACGAGTCCTCCCGATGAGCAGTCTGCATCGGTTGTGCAGTCCATTGTTCCGCAGTGCGGATCGGTGATGCCATCGGCGTCGTTGTCGACACCATCACATGGCTCTTGGGTGGATGCGCAGGGCAAACGGACGGGTTCTTTTGCCGGATCCCACGGGTGGTCAACCGGGCGACAATCGCCCGGTGTCGTTACATCTTCTACGGGCGAATCGCCACATCCCATCAGGCCCAGAGTCACGAATCCCATCATGATCATCCGAATGACGGGCTTTTTGCAGGTCCACATGTTTCATAGAGTAAGTAGATCGGCTTCCCGGTTGCAAGCTGGTCGTCAATCGTGGCGAGTCCGAGGTGGCATTTTTATTGATGAATTTTTTGACGCTGCCCCGGGCCGGTCCTAACATCGTGCTGGATCGACTTCAGGAGGAAGTTATGTCTGCACAACCAGCACTCTTAGAGCCCGTTGACCCGACCGTTGCCGAGAAGCCTGCGTTGCTCGTAACGGAAATCGTGTCGAGCCGTGAAGCCCATGTAACTTGGGCGGTGGATGTCGGATTTACAGGGATGACCCTTCGCCGAACGCCGGCGGACATGCGCGGCGGACGCTTTCTCTGGATTGAGTTCGAGCTTCCCAATGAGGTTCGCTCCTTCCGTGCTTTGGTAGAAGTCATTGAGTTGACCGACGACACGAGAGTCGTCCGATTCAAGCACCTCTGGCCACGCGAACGAGCCTTGTACGAGCAATACGTGGCCGAGCTATTGGGCTTTGATAGTCAGAGTGTGAACGAGACGCTGTCGTTGGAAAGCGCGCTTATCTAATTCGCAGTCCAAAGGACTTGCACAAATCCCACCCTCTGCCGCATGCTGCACCCGCACGAGATTGCGTCGTGCCAAAATGCGGTGAGATTGATCTGAACGAAACCTACCAACGATTTCTGGCGCTGGAATCCAGCGGTATTCGCTTGGGGCTGGAGCGAATCCACGCCTTCATGGAGTGGTTGGGCCGCCCACAACTTCGCGCACCACGCACCCTGGTCATTACGGGAACAAACGGCAAAGGGAGTGTCGCAGCGCACGTGTCGGCGGCGGCTACGGCGGCAGGCCTTCGGGTGGGTCTCTTTACCAGTCCTCACTTGGTTCAGGTGACCGAGCGTTTCCGCTTGAACGATGAGGACATGGATTGGACCACATTTGATGCCCTCGGCACTCGCTTGTTGAAGGACATGGACGCGTCGAATGTGCCGCTCTCCTTCTTTGAGGCGATTACTTCGCTTGCGTTGGTGTATTTCGCCGAAGAGGCGGTCGATCTGCAAATTCTTGAGGTGGGGTTGGGCGGTGCTCGCGACGCGACGGCGGTCACTCGGCCGACTCACGCCGTGTTGACGGGGCTTGCGAGGGATCACATGGAGGTGCTGGGCCCCACACTCCGGCACATTGCGGAAGAGAAGTTGGGGATTTGTCGAAAGGCAGGGGATGGTGTGTACGCGCTGCCCCCAAGACTGCATCACCTCTGCCCCAAAGGGGCGTTGGTTGGGCGTGACTTGCGGTACCGGCGCACCGCTCAAGGGATGTCTGTTGCGCTGGACGGCGTAGGAACGATGCACTTGCCGGAGCCGACCCTGCCCGGGGTCCATCAAGTCCGGAATGTGGCCATTGCGGCAGGTATTGCGCGAAAATTGGGTATTTCGGAGAGCGCCGTGGCGGTGGGGATGCAGCGAGTTCGGTGGCGGGCACGCATGGAGCGCTTGTCGAAGAATCCACCCGTGTGGGTGGACGGCGCACACAACCTTGCTGCGGTGGCATCACTCATTCGTTCGTTGCCGGAGGTCGGGCTACATTCAGGATTCAGCTTGGTGTTTGGAGCGAGCCCGCGCAAAGACATTCGGGCGATGGCCGATCGATTGACACCCTATGCAGGTACGGTCTTGTGCACCGGTTTACCTCGCTTATTGCCCGCCGCAGAATTGGCGGCACATTTTCACAGCCATCATGACGTTCGCGTGGTGCCTGATCCGCATGCTGCTCTCGCCGCAGCGCGACAGTTGGGGAAACCGGTGTTGGTTGTTGGATCCCTTTATTTGGCGGGCGCCCTCTTGGCCGAACACTCTTGAATCGGCTGCAGGGGCTTTCAGTTGACAGTCGCTGTGGAGGCGGCTAGATTCCGTCCCCGCAGTTGGGCGTTTAGCTCAGTGGGAGAGCGCTGCCTTCACACGGCAGAGGTCACTGGTTCAAGCCCAGTAACGCCCACCAACAAACCGGCGAGGAGACTCGCCGGTTTTTTCGTGTCTTCTGTAGAATGCCACCGCCTGGATCTTGGCATTTGAATCGACCGTCGTTGGGTGTGTATTGAGCAAGCGAGATGTCTCGGCTATGACCCGTTCAGCGTTCGACTTACCCCGGGAGCGGATTGTGCAAACCATTGGAACATCGTTGGGTCAGCGGGCAACCACGGTTGTTGCGTTGGTGCTCCTCATGGGATTGGCGCCGTGCAAGCCAAACGCTCGGTCGATGTGACAGTTTTTGGAGATCCGGAAAGGGCCGGCTCCTTTGGTTTAATGCAAAGTGAGGCTGATACTGCGGAATCACACGAAAAAGCTTCGATGGTTCGCAGTACCAGAGCATCTGGCTCAGCGGTTGGTCGACGAAACCACAGTGTCTGTCAGGGAGCTTCGCGCCTTCAAAGAGGCCTCTGCCGCGCTGTATTTCCGATTTTCGGGGGACCAGTCGTTTACGGTGTTACCGGTGTGGCCAAAGGGTAGCTTACAGTTGAATGGGTGGGTGGTTGACGGCGACGCCTCGTCGGCCAAGGTTCACATCTGGGCCCTCGACCAGCTGCTCGTGGATGGTCATCGTATCTCGGAGAGTGAGAAGGTCAATCCGCACCAACTTATCAGCGATCCCACCCAAATCCGTCGGCTCAAAACCAAGTCTTACGAACCCGCAGTAAAGGCCCGCTTGCTCGCCCACGAGAAGTTCACGCGCCCGCTGGGGAAGCCCTGGCGAGCGCCGTCCAATACTCTGTTTCAGTTCGATGGTGGCCCCGTCGGTCACGTTTGGGGGGATCCCGTTCGTTTACTCCCCCAGCATTTCCAACGTGTCTCGAGCCCAATCGGTGTCGACGATCCGCAAGGCGGCTTTCGCCTTGCTGGACACGATGACTTGTTCGTTCCATACGGCACCCTCCAGGAAGCGGAGAGTACGCAAATCGTTGGGCAGCTTCTTGTCGGCCACGTCGCGGCATCGGGAGCAAAGTAGCATTACCGTGTCCAGAACGGGCTCTTCCTTCGGGGCTGTGTCATAGGTGTGAAGGGTCTCGCGACCTTCACACCACTCGCAGCGTCGTTGGGCCCTGCGGGCGAGATCTTTGCCCAGGAGTTGGATGGTTTGGGTCCGTTGTTGATGTTTGTCGTAACCGCGGGTCATGACACGAGACTACACGATTGCGGTAGTTCTCGCGACGGCCATGTTGTATAGGGAGGCGATGAACGTGGAAGCGCTTCGAGAACAAGCCCGGCAATGGATGGAATCGGATCCGGATCCCCAGATGCGTGCGGCAACCGCAACGCTCTTGAGCGATGACTCACCAGAGAGTCTTCGGGAGCTGCGCGAGTGTTTTGAGGCACCTTTGGCTTTTGGCACGGCCGGGTTGAGAGGGATCTTGGGTCCGGGACCTGGGCGGATGAATCGAGCCACTGTGCGTCGAGTGAGCGCAGGTCTGGCCCAGTATGTGTTGGACATGGTACCCGGTGCGCGTGAGCGAGGCGTGGTCATTGGTCATGATGCGCGAGTGGGGTCGGCGGAATTTGCCGCGGACGCCGCGGCGGTGTTTTGCGCAGCGGGGTTGCGGGTTTTTTGTTGCCCACCCCTGGCTCCCACCCCCCTGGTGGTGTTCGTTTTTCGCTCCATGCACGCCGCCATTGGCATTGTGGTGACGGCCAGTCACAATCCGCGCGAATACAACGGCTACAAGGTCTACTGGGAGGACGGTATTCAGATTGTGCCACCTCATGATCACGGCATCGCTGCAGCCATCGCCGCGGTGGACCCAGCGACCATTTCCTTGGAGACCGATGGTATTGAGCCCACACCATCAACACTGAAAAAGGCCTACCGTGAGGCGATTCTGACACAGATCGCGCATGTGGTACCACCCACACCACGTCCGCTCCGATTGGTCTACACGCCGTTGCATGGCGTGGGTGCGCCGCTGTGTGAGGCCATCCTGCGTGATGCCGGGGTGGAGGTGCTCACCGTGCCGGAACAGCGTGAGCCAGACGGACAATTTCCAACGGTCTCTTTTCCCAACCCCGAAGAAGAGGGCGCGATGGATCGGGCTGCTGCGTTGGCGAATGCGGAAGGTGTCGACCTGGTCCTCGGCAATGATCCCGATGCGGACCGCTTGGCGGTGATGGTTCGCGTGGGTGGCGAGCTGCGTGCGCTGACGGGTGATGACGTGGGTGCGGTGTTGGGTAGCGCCCTCCTGGGTGTCTACAGTCCGGCCAGGAATCGCACGGACAAGGCCTTTGTGGCCACCACCATCGTGTCGTCCGAACTGCTCGCGCGGATTGCGCGGCACCATCACGCGGACTGCATCGAAACACTCACTGGGTTTAAGTGGTTGTGGAATGCGTCGTTGGAACGTGAAGCGTCCGGTGGTCGTTTTGTCATGTGTTATGAGGAGGCTTTGGGCTACTGCGTCGGTACGGCGGTACGGGACAAAGATGGCCTGGGGGCCGCGCTCTTGGTGGCGAGACTCGCTCAAAGTGACTTCTCAATCTGGGAGCGCCTGGAGGATGTTTGGACCCGCCACGGTTACATGACGACCAGGCAGCGAAGCCTTGAGGATTCGGCACCGGGCGGTCAGGAGAGGATGGCCGACAGCGTTCAACGTTTGCGGGATCGCCGTATGGAGGCTTTGGGGGATGTGCCCGTGGTGCGGACGAGAGATTTGATGCATGGTGGCAGCGGCCTATCGCCGACCAATTGCATGACCTGGTGGTTGGCGGACGGAAGCCGAATCATCGTACGTCCCAGCGGGACAGAGCCAAAGCTCAAGATCTACTTTCAGGTGTGCGAAGTGTATGACCAACATGCGGCCGACCGTGCTTCTACGCGTCTTGAGGGGCTCGAAAGCGAATTTCTCCGGGTGTTGGCCCGCCGTTGAAGCCCCCCTCAACCACGGGCCATTCGGTGGCGTAATCAGCCGATCTATGCTACCTCTCTTGCATGGCTGAATTGAACATTACAGAGGAACTGATTCGGGCTTTACCGAAGACGGATCTGCATGTGCACTTGGATGGCTCCATCCGCATTCCCACCTTAATTGAGTTGGCCAAAGAGCAAAAGATCAAGCTGCCTTCGCATTCGGAAGAAGGGTTGCTTGAAAAGGTGTTTCGCGAGCGATACGAAAGCCTCGCGGACTATCTGCATGGGTTTCAATACACGTGCGCTGTATTGCAGAACATTGAGGCGCTTGAGCGGTCGGCGTATGAGTTGGCGTGGGACAACATAAACGAAGGCGTGTACTACATCGAGCCACGCTTTGCTCCCCAACTGCACATGCACGACGACCTCACGTTTATTGACGCGGTTCGATCGGTGGACGCTGGGTTGCGTCGCGCTCGCGATGAGTTCAACACCAGTCCGGCGGTTGTCGATGAGGGTCGTCCACCCTTTGAATATGGAATCATCGTGTGCGCGATGCGCATGTTTACCCCGAAATTTTCACGGTATTACGCACAATTGTTTAGCGTGCATCCGAACGCTCCTCCCAAGCAGGTCTACGGGATGGCGTCCCTGGAGTTGGCGCGTGCGGCAGTAGACGCGATACAGCAGTACGATCTTCCCATCGTTGGATTCGATTTAGCAGGCCAAGAGAACGGTTATCCCGCCAACGATCATGTGCAAGCGTATCAGTATGCTCATGCACATTTTCTCAAGAAAACGGTCCATGCGGGAGAGGCCTATGGGCCTGAGTCCATCTATCAGGCTATCACCAACCTGCATGCGGAACGGATTGGTCATGGGTATCATCTTTTCAGCCCATGGCTCATCGAAGACGACACGAGCGACAGGCGCAAATACGTCGAGAACTTGAGTCAATACATCGCTGATCTACGGATCACCATAGAGGTCTGTATCACCAGCAATTTGCAAACGAATCCGAATTTGAAGTTGCTTGAACACCACACCTATCGAGATATGCTCAAGGGCCGTCTGTCGGCTACGTTTTGTACCGACAACCGAACCATCAGTCGGACGACTGTGACCGACGAGGTGACCTTGGCGGTCAAAGCGTTTCACATGGTACCGCGCGAACTGCGGCATTACATCATTTACGGGTTCAAACGCAGTTTCTTCCCGGGGTCCTATTTGGAAAAACGCGCCTACGTACGTCAGATGATCGACTATTACGATTCGGTGGTGGCGTCTTTTTCAGAGAAGGGTGGGGCGGACGCATAGGCGATACGACGGGGACGGTCAGCACCCATGACGAAAGGGTTGAAGTCGCATGATAGTGGCGTCTTAGGACGAGGTCGCGTGCTTCGCCACCTTTTGGCCCTCGTACGTGCTTCTGTAGGCAATGGAAAGGCGACGAGCGTATTGCTGACGGGCGCTCCAGGCGTGGGTAAATCCTTCGTCTCGCAGGCACTGGTTGACGGTATGGTGGACCTGTTTGGGGATGCGACAGTGCTATCCCTGACCGGTGACCCGTTAGCCCAGCATGTGTCATGGAATGGGTTTCGGACCATGCGTTATTTGGGCGAGTTGCCGTCTATCGAAAACATTGTGGCGCGTCTTCAGTCGGAGGAATGGGGTGCGTCTTCGCACGAACTCTCAGAGCCTTTGATCGCGGAGGGGTGTCGGACGGCTCATGAGGCCATCATGCGTCCAATCACCGCCGTTTTTGAACAACTCACACGCCAACGCGTCGTGGTGGTATCCGTCGACGACGCACACTACCTGGATGTGGCGACGTTGGATGCGCTGAGTAGCTTGATGCTGCGCTTTTCGGACCGTCCGCTCATTGTGCTCTTGGAGGGATGGGAGCACGTCGTAGAAACCACATCGCACTTCTTTTCAAATCCCCAAATGATCTTTGAAGAGTTGACCCGCTTGGATCCCATCTCCATTCGCCGCCTGGTGGAAAACTGGCTTGGAGACCTCGAAACGCTCTTGGATGAGGACACCAAGGAGCTCTTGGCGAGTCATGCACGGGGCAACCCGCTTTTTGCACGTGAGCTGGTGGCGGACGTCGTAAAGAAGTACGACCGATTTGGTGTAGAGGGATTTGATCCGGGGGCGTTTACCCTGCCATTGACCGTCGATGATTTGTATCGCATGCGCATTGAGAAGCTGGATTCGCAGGCGCGCGATTTACTCAATCGTTGTGCTGTGGGGGGCTTCGCCTTTGGACGAGCCACGGCCTGCGTTGGGAATCCCAATTCCATCAACGAAGCTTGGCAGGTTTTGGTTGCTGAAGGGATTGTTGCCGTGGATGACAGCCCCGTCTCGACCGAACGATTTGTATCGGGGGGGTTCTACGAAGTGGCACAGAGCATGTGTTCGTCGTTTCGGGAAACGAGCATGCACGGGGACGTGAGTCGGTGGCTCTTGGAGTGCGATACGTACAATCATCGTGATGTGGCGTATCACTTGGTGCATGGCGATCGAGCTGCAGAATCTCGTCCCCATTGGATGAATGCGGCATCCACTGCCATCGCCTGTGGGGACTTTCGAATGGCGATTTCAATGCTGGGGACTGCGGCCGCATTGACCCTGGATCCATCCAGCAAATCACGTCTGTTGATGAATCAGTTGGATCTGTCTGCCGCTTTGGGGGAGTGGGATGACGTGGTCCGGATCTTGGGCAGTATTCCGGGTCGTGTGATCGACGACGAGACCGTATTGGCAGCCGACCATGCCTATTGGCGAGCGGAGGCGTACCTGGCCGGTTACGGTGCGACTCAAGGTGGTGATTTGGCGGTCGATTTGTTGGAACAGTCGAGAGAGCATGCTGCGACGGCTGGCGACGTGGTTCGTCAGGTGCGTGCGCTGACGGGGCTCGTCATTGCGTTGGCGAAGGACGATGCAACGCTTGCTCAGACCACATGGTCGCAAGCGCTTACTCTGGCACGAGAACACGCCGTGGAGTTGAGCGTCTTTCCCTTTGCCGAGCTCTGTGTGAGACAGGTTAGCGAAGCCAATCAGGACGTTCGAGTGGCTGCGCAGGCTCTGTTGAATCCTGATGCTTCTAGGGTGAGTGATGCGGTCGCGATCCGTGTGGCGCAGCTTCTTACCGACATGGAGATCGCCGAGGGCCAGTGGGAAGCAGCCGCCTTTCATTTGGAAGATCTCGTGACCCGGACCCGGATGGTGGGCGACCGGGTTAACGAGGTCGAAGCTCTGCTACAGTGGGCCTGGGTCTGCGATCAAATGGCTTTACCGGATGCGGTGACAGCGAACCTGGAGCGGTCGTTGACGTTGGCACTTCAGATGGGACGCCCGGAGCTGATCGAGCGCTGCCGTCGCTGGCGGAGTGAATGGGAACAGCGTCAAGCCAAGGGAGAACTGAAGTCTTCATGACCATCGTGATCCCCGGGATGCACTTGGAGGAAGAGATCGGTCGTGGCGCCATGGGCGTCGTGTATCGTGCGCATCGAGAGGGCACGGAGCAAGCCTTGGCCGTCAAGGTCCTGGAGCGGGAGGATCCGTCCTCTCAGTTGCGTCGGCGTTTCGAGCGAGAAGCGCGTGGAATGTTGGAATTAAAGCATCCCAATCTGTGCCGTGCCCACGACTACGGTGTGTTGCCCAGCGGGCAGTTGTATTTGGTCATGGAGTTGTTGAAGGGGGAGGACCTCTCCACACAGCTCGCCCGAGAAGGGGTGTTGTCCGTTGAAGAGGCGATTCGCGTCGGTGTTGAGGCTGCCGATGGGATGACTGCAGTCCACGCCTCTGGGCTGATCCACCGTGACCTGAAACCATCGAACATTTTTCTCGTCGCCAATGATGAGGGTCCGCACACCGTAAAGATATTGGATTTTGGGTTGGCGATGTTTGCGGTCGGAGGCGCCATGGACACGCGCATCACTCGAACAGGCGAAGTCATCGGTACGCCCGCGTTCATGGCCCCCGAGCAGGCGAGGGGAGACAAGAGTGAGAATGAAGCCACGGACGTCTTTGGTTTGGGGGCTGTTCTCTATCAGTCTCTGGCGGGCTCGTCACCCTACGGCGAGGGTACAACACTACAAATCCTCGTGCGCGCCGTGACCAGCGCCCCCATCCCGATCACCGATTGTTTTCCCGAGATCCCTCCCGCGGTGGCGGCGGTGATCATGCACGCGATCGCGTCGGACCAGGGGGATCGTTACCAGAACATGCCCGACTTTCGGGACGCTCTCCAGGCAGTGGCGGCCGAGGGTAGCGACCGAACCCAAGTCTCTCGGTCGGATCGTCCCATCGGCAAGAGCGTCAAGAGTTTGTCGGAGGAGGACCGTATTGTCACCGTACTCTTGGCGACAGGGGTTAAAGACAGCCGGCAGGTGGCCGACTCGATCCGGTCTCATGGTGGGCAAGCGACGGCGTTGGATGGTCAAGTGGTGGGTGTCTTTGGTGGCGATGTTCACGAAGGGGATGAACCGGAGCGAGCCGTGCGGGCGGCGTTGGCCGTTCAGTCCCATTGTCTGACCGTGGGCATCGGCACGGGTCGAGCCATCGGTACGGGCAGCACCTACAAGGGGCACGCCGTGAACGCGGCTGAGCAATCGACGTTGATCGCCGACCAGGGCGTGTACGTGGATGATGCCACGCGCGCGAGCATTGCCGGTCGCTTCGTTCTGGACGGCCACCGCGTTCGGGCCATGGTGGTGACTCCGGAAGAGGATGATGAGCTTCCTTTGGTGGGTCGCGATGCGGACTTGGTGGCGATTTTTGATTTGTTGGAGCGTGCGCTCAACGATTCCGAGTCCGTGGGGCTCTTATTGAGCGGACCCATGGGCATCGGAAAGTCGCGTTTACTTCGAGAGGTGGGCCAGCGAATGGCCGCCGCTGCCGATGCCGTTCGACTCTTGGTCGTACGCTGTGATTCCACCCAGCGATATCGTTCCTGGGGCCTCGTTGGGAGCATCGTGGGTGGTGCGGTGGACATCGCTGACGATGCTTCGGATGAAGACATCCTGGCCAGCATTCGCAGGGTGGTGAATGAACTGGGGTTGCCACGGGATTGCGCCGACTTTGTCGCGGCCACCTTGGGTGTGCCGCTGTCGGCCGACGGCGATCCGGCCCTGGAGGCCGCACGTCGCGATGGCCAGGTCATGCGGGATCGGGTGGTTCAAGCGGTGGGCGATTTCTTCGAGGCGTTGCTGGTCGTGGGGCCCATCGTGGTCCTACTCGATGACGTGCATTGGGCCGATACGCCCAGTTTGGAGCTGATTGACATCCTCGTCCGACGATTGGAGAGGTGTCCTTACTTTGTGCTCATGACGGGTGAGCCGCACACGACGACGGATCGAGCAGCGCTGTTCGAAAAATTGGAGATTGTCCAACGCGCGGTCCCTGAATTGTCTCGTTCGGACAGCACGGCTCTGGCGCGTGCGCAAGGGGTGGACGCGGCGACGGCCGCCAAGGTGGCTGAGCACGCCGCCGGCAACCCGCTCTTCGTTCTCGAAATTGTCGGGGCGTTGCAGGCCTGCCAGGCGGACGAGTCATACAATCCCGAACGATTCTCCCTGCCAATGACCATCGAAGAGGCGGTTCAAGTCCGCATCGATCATTTGGATCCCGACGACAAGGATCTGATCAAGCGGGCCTCCGTATTGGGCGATCGCTTTTGGCGGGAAGCGTTGGAGGCGTGTGGCGCGACGGCCGTTTCGGAGAGCTTGCGGCGATTGTGCCGGCAGCGCGTGATTCGGAGTCGCCCGAAAAACGACGGTCGATTGGCCGGCTTTGAGGAGTACGCTTTTCGGCACCGCATTGTACGGGACGTGGCGTACAGCATGCTGACCGAACAACAGAAGATTGGGCTTCATTTGCTTGTGGGTCAATGGCTGACGAATCAGGGCGGTGCGGGGGCCGTGGAGGCCGCCCGTCACTTCTCGTTGGGCGGCGACGCCAACGCTGCCCATCCCCTTTGGTGCGCCGCCGCCACATTCGCAGAGAGTGAGGGCGATCTGGACGAAGCCATCTACTGCTTGGGGCGGGCCATTCGAGGGGCGTCCGATCCACCCGTTGTCAATGGGCTTCGGCTGCGGCGGCTGCTCTTGGCCACCAGCGCTGGGATGGTCAAGATTGGCCAAGAAGAGTTGGAGCCTTTGTCGAAGGTGGAGTCTGATCTCTCCAAGTTGGAGCGGGCCGAGTTCCTCTTTTGCCGGGGAGCATTGCAGGGAAGACAGGCACACTATGCAGAGAGTATTCCTGTCCTTGAGGAAGCCTTGACGCTCTACGAGCAGCTCGAGGAGCGGTCTCGGCAATCGAGAACATATGCAGTGATGGCCGTTTATCGGCGCTTTGGTGGATTGGGGGGAAGCCGAGAGTCGGCACGCATGGCAGTGTCTCTAGCGGATCAAGATGTAGCCGCTCAGGCACGTGCCCTGGCGGTGTTGATGATCGTGGAGTTTGGTGGCGGATTGCTTGGAGAGGCGCTGGCGACAGGAGAAAAGGCACTGGCCGCGTGCGAAGAAGCCGGCGATCTGCGTCGCGCTGTCGAGGTCCGAGGCACCTTGGCCTATATCACCCAGCAGCAGGGCAAGCACTCGGATGCCATCCGCCAGCTTCGGCTGTCCATTCGCCAGTGCCAACGGATCGGAAACCGTTTTCATGAGGGCTATGCCCGCAACAACTTGGGCCTCTGCTTACTGTATCAGGGCAAATTGTTTTCGGAAGCATTGCACCAGCAAGAACAGGCAGCCTTTATCGGCAAGGAATTCGGGCATGTGCGACTGGAGGTCGCAGGATTGTCGGATGCGGCGAGCGTGTTGCTTGCCATGGGCGAGACCGACCGCGCTCGTTCGCACGCGGAGGCCGCCGTGGCCCTGGGAGACGGGTTGGAGTCCGAAGGGGCGGCCCGTGCGGCGCTTGCTCAGTGCATGCAAGCCCTTGGGGATGTGGAGAACGGCCTGAAGGAAGCCGAGCAGGCGCATCAATTGCTCGCCGGCAAGAAGTTGTGGGCTGACCAACACACCCAGCTCTTGGTGGTGTACGCCGAGCTTTTGGAGCAATCGGAGGCCATGGACGAGGCGGAAAGGATGTTTGCCGAGGCATGGCAGCACCTGAACGAGCGCGCCGATGCGTTGACCACAACGGTCGAGGAGCGAGACGGTTTTCTTGCCGCTACGCCGGCCTATCAACGGCTCGTTCATCGAATTCAGAAGGCGTGATGGCGCTTGTTCGAGTCCAACCCCGCGTTTGCGAATCGAATTATTGGACTTCGTTGTTCGTCGGTGGCGGGGCATCCATGATGT
>Ga0209501_10003322_pt1 | contig 16200 bp, 17 predicted proteins | sample ArcticOcean_MG_C_4_FD_187434 | JGI IMG/M metagenome (GOLD analysis project Ga0209501, IMG submission 187434) | Marine microbial communities from western Arctic Ocean - ArcticOcean_MG_CB4_134 (SPAdes) (version 2) | ecosystem: Environmental > Aquatic > Marine > Oceanic | place: Arctic Ocean...
TGGTTCAATGAATTCAGAGATTTTGCAGGAAGTTTTGAGGCAAGATTATACAAATATTCAGGAAAATATACTATCATTTCTAAAAAATAAGGTTTCAGAGAAAAAATCTGATGGTGTTATCTTTGGCCTCAGTGGTGGTATAGACTCTGCAACAGTTGCATACCTATGTAAAAAAATAGATGATGTGAAAGAGGTATTAGCACTTGTAATGCCTGACTCTGCTATATCTCCATCAAGCGAGACTGGTGACGCACTAAAAATTATTGGTGAGATTGGAATTAATTACAAGCTTATTGATATTAATACTATTCATAAAAGATACTCAAATTATCTAGAACCTGATGATCTTGCATTAGGAAACCTACGTGCCAGAATAAGATCAAATATAATTTATTATTATGCAAATCTAAAAAATCTCCTTGTTTTAGGTACAAGTGACAAAAGCGAATATCTTATTGGGTATTTCACTAAGTTTGGTGATGGAAGTGCAGACCTACTGCCGATAGTATCACTTTACAAAACACAACTGCGAGAATTAGCTAAAGCCATAGGTGTACCAAATAACATAGTTACTAAAAAAAGCAGTCCCAATCTCTGGAAAGGGCATGATGCAGAAAAAGAAATTGGTATATCATATGAAGAAATTGACTCAATATTGTATTGTTTGTTTGATAAAAAACTATCGTTGGATGAGACTATTCAAAAAACAGAAATTTCAAAAAAATCTGTAGAAAAGATTTACCAGATGTACCAAAATACTGAACACAAAAGAATTTTGCCTGAGAGAGTGTAAAAAATTAATGCAGATATTTGATACACTCAGAAATATGAAAATAGAGTTAGAATTTTCAGATAAGGTTAAGATCTACTTATGTGGTGTAACAGTTTACGATGATGCCCACATAGGACATGCAAGGACAATAATTGTTTTTGATGTATTACGTAGATTCTTGGAATCACAAAAAATACATGTTGAATTTATTCAAAATTTTACCGATGTTGACGATAAAATATTAGAACGAGCACGTCAAGAAAAAACAACACCAGTAGAACTTGCTAAGAAATACACTGAAAACTACTTTCGTGATTTTGATAAACTGAATGTGAAAAGAGCTACCAAATATCCTAATGCAAGTGACCACATTGAAGACATGCAAGATCTTATTTCTAATCTTATCGATAAAAAATTTGCATATATAACAAAAAATGGAATCTATTTTTCCGTTTCAAAATTTACTGAATATGGAAAATTATCTAAGAAAAATGAAAAAGAAGAATCGACAGAAGAGCATCGGATAGCAGTAGATGAGGAAAAAAAGAATCCAGCAGATTTTGCGCTCTGGAAGATTGGCAAATCTGAACGATCCTGGCCTAGTCCATGGGGTGAGGGTAGACCTGGATGGCACATCGAATGTTCTGCAATGAGCTTAAAGTATCTGGGTGATGGTTTTGAGATTCATGGTGGAGGACGAGATCTTATTTTTCCACATCATGAAAATGAAATTGCTCAATCAGAATCTTTTACGTCAAAACAATTTGCAAAAATTTGGATGCATGTTGGTATGATAACGATAAATGGTGAAAAAATGTCAAAATCTATTGGAAATGTAAAGTCAGTAAATCATGTTTTAGAAAACTGGGGTCCAAATATCATTAGATTATTTTGCCTTTCTGGTAGTTACTCAAAACCAATTGATTATTCTGAAAGGCTCTTAAAAGAAAACACAGCAAAACTTAGACAGATAGAATCATGTTATTATCAACTTAGGCTAGCGGAAGGTCCTGGTACTAATTCAACTGCCGATAAATTTGTTAATGGATGTAAAAATGAATTTGATTCAGCGTTGAATAACGACTTTAACACTCCACTGGCACTTACCGCCTATTACAAATTGATTAGAGAGGTCAATGTACTATCACAAAATGAAGAAATTACACAAAATTCTGCAAAAATGATTTTGCAAGAATTTGAAAGAATGTCAGATATCCTAGCAATACAGATTGTGAAGGTAACAGATGAAGAAAAAAATCAAATTAATGAAATGATAAAGAAGCGTGATAAATACAGAGTAGAAAAAAACTATCTAGAGGCTGACAAAATAAGAGATGAAATAGCAAGTAAAAATATTATCTTTATTGATCATAAAAATAAAACAACGTGGGTAAAACAAGAAAAAATTAAGGCTGGATAATTACTTTTTTGATGCGCTAACAAGAGAAATAACATCTCTATCTCGTAATTGATAATTTGTTGGAACTCTCAAATTATATCTTAGATCTTTTGCATATAGAAGACCCTTAATTAAATCAGAATGGATCTCTTTTGCTAAATCAATTACAGTAGAACCATCTTTCAGTAATATAAGATCTGGAAGTATTCTACCTTTTTTATCAGATAGATTTTCTGGCATGGCTACAGGATAAATTGAATTCATTTTTAACAATTTGAAAACTGTGATATTTATTGCAAATTGAACTCCAGTATGCATGTATTCTCCCATAATATCACTTTGTATGAAATTAAGGGCGTTCTTTTGTTTTTCATTTAGATCGTCCGCTCTTAGTATATCAAATTGTTCTGAACCAGGAGAATACTTGATGAGTTCTTTTTGTTCCGCGCGTCTTAGTGACAGTTCACTATCTGCGCTTGCTGGAACCACAATCATATCATTATATCTCTCACGAAGACGCTGAAAATTTTTTGCCGCTCCTTTGATATCTATTTTGTTTGCTACAATTAAAGTTGGTTTAGAAATTCTCCTTAATTGAGTTGCAAATTTCTTGCTGTCATTAATATCATAGTTTTCAATATTCTTGTCTTCAAGTTTAGTAGTTTTTAGTGTCTCCTTCACATGGATTTTTTTTACACCCATACCCTGATACAATTCTGTTAATGCATTGATTTGATCATTGTCAGATTCCACCATTTTTTGGAGTTTATCTCTATTCCCCTCTAAGATTTTTTGGTACCACATGTTTAACTCCTCCTCAATATCAGCAAAATCAGAAACAGGATCTCCAGTTCCTACTTCAGTTATTCGCCCACTAGAATCAATACCACCAGACGCGTCTACAATATGTAATAGTGCATCTGATTGTGATGCAATTGAAAGAAATTGGTTACCCAATCCTTTTCCTTTCCATGCGTCTTTAATCAATCCAGGCAAATCAATCAATTCGATTGGAATATAGCGCCATCCATCCTTGCACTTTGAATTAATTGGATTATCCTCTACCTTAAATTCAGGATGTACACAAAGTGTAATTGCATGCCCAATAGAGATTGATGATTTTTTAGTTGTAAAGGGATAGGTTGAAATTTCATCAGATGATAATGTAGATGAATTGAAGAATGTAGTTTTACCTGTATTTGTCTTACCGATAAGCCCAATTTTAATTGGCATGAATAAAAAGCGAGTTCAAATTATTTATCTTTACTGTCTTGGTCTACTTTATTTTTGAGTTTGTTGCATGAATTTTCTAACTCGGAAATCATCCAACGTATTTCACTTAAATCTTCTTCAGTTAGCTCATCATTCCATTTTTCCAAAATCAATTTAGAAATTTGTGAGCAATTATACAATAATGACCAATATGGATGATGTTCAGCTGTTGAATCTGCTAGTTCTTGAATATCATATAATGCTCTTTCCGCGCGTGATACTGGATCATCACTAGTATCCATGATTAGAAAAGGCGTTGGTGTTCAGCTAGCATACATCTGTTAAAAATAACCATAATTCCATTACTCCTTGCAAGTTCTTCAGCCTCAACATTATGAATACCCTCTTGAAGCCAAATCACTTTTGGTTTCTTTTTAATTGCATCTTTAACAAATGATAATACATCCTCTGATGGCCTAAAAATGTCTACAACATCAACATGGTGATCCAATGATGATATATTTGGATAAGATTTTTTCTCTAATATCTCAGTAGAATTAGGATTGATAGGCGTAATTTCAAATCCCTGTTCAGATAAATATTTTGGAACAAAATGAGCCGCCTTATTGACGTGTTTTGACATTCCAACAACAGCAATTTTTTTTAATCTAAATATTTCTTTTATTTCTTCATCAGTATGAGAATCACTTTCCATGAATTTTATGGTAGAACTTAGTTTTTATAATTTTCAGTATAGATAGTAATCATGCTTACTTCCTTTGATCACTTTAGCTTCCTCAAAATTCTTTCTTTTTTAAAGGTCCATCAACCAGAATTTTTATCTGGGCAAGATATGAGTGATGCTCTAAAAATAAGTAGAGTCACTGTATGGAAAGATATCAAAAAAATTCGTTCGCTTGGATATAAAATAGAATCAAAACGAAACCTAGGATATAGATTGGTGCGTTCCTCAGAACTTCTTTTACCATGGGAAATCACACAAAATTTGAATACTGAATTTTTAGGAAAAAGAGTTTATTATTTTGATAGAATATCAACAACACAGAATTTTGCAATGAAAATTGCATCTGAGAACAATGAGAACGGTACAGTAATTATCTCAAAAAAACAAACCGAAGGAAGAGGCAGAATGAAACGAAAATGGAAATCTCCAGTTGGTGGAATTTGGATGTCAATTATAATTAATCCAGATTTTGATATTTCATATGCAACACTCGTACCTATTGCAACATCACTTGCATTATGTATTGCAATAGAAAAAATATTAAAAATTAAACCAGAATTAAAATGGCCAAATGATATTACCATAAAAGGAAAAAAAGTTGCGGGTGTGTTAGTTGATACATCGATTATATCAAATGAAATTGAAAGTATGATTTTAGGTATTGGTGTTAATTTTAAAATTAAACCACATAAATTGGCAAATAGTATAAAAAAAACTCCAAATTTCTATGGTGTTACAACACTTGTAAAAAAAAATGAGAACGCATTACTGCTAGTCCAACAGTTCTTACGTGAATTAGAAAATGTTTTTCATTTAATTAATTCCAAACGTGTTAAAAAAATTAAAAATGAATGGACTAAAAGATCATCTACAATCGGCAAAAATATTTCTGTTATAACTGATGAAGGTAATTTAAATGGGAAGGCGGTTAAGATAGATAATGATGGTGCATTGATAATCTCTAAGGGTAAAAAAACTGAAAGAGTACTTGTCGGTGATATTACATAATGAACAGTAGATATATTTTAATTGTGTTTTTTTGAAAAAACATACTGGTAAGATAAAATATGATTCAAAACACTATGAAAATATTAATAATTTTCTTCTTTACTGCTATACTCTTTGCTGGTTCAGCATTTGCAGAAAATGTTAGTGAACGCACTAAATTACTTGTTGAAGCAACAGAGCCATTTTTAAATGGTGAATATGAAATTGCAATAAAAATTTTTGATGAAATACTAGAAATTCATCCAAATGATTCTAAAATTTTTGAGATGAAGGGTGTTGCATTAAGTAATTTGAGATTGGAATCAACTTTGGCAGCACAACCTCAACAAAATTCGTCGCCACGTGACGCTTCTGCTATGAATAAATTATCCATGCTTGAATTTTACAAGGCATTAGAAATTGATCCATACAGTGTTTTAGCTTTGAATGGTATGGGATTGGGGTTTGGAAATTTTGGAGAATATTCAGAATCAGAACTATATTTTAAAAAATCCCTAGAAATAGACCCGGATAATGCAATAACCCAAAATTATCTTATATCAATAAAAAAAATAAAGGAAAAATACTCATTGGATAAATTTGAGAGTCCAACAATTAAACCTGATTTTCTTCAAAAAATTGAAGAGAACACAATACCATATTGGATTAAAAACAATGCAAAATGGTGGTCTGATAATAAGATAAGCGATGATGATTTTTTATCTGGTATTGAATATCTTCTAACAAACAATATTATTAAAATAAACTCACAAAATAGTAAGGTAACTTCGTCGGATCTTATACCATCTTGGATTAAAAACAATGCAAAATGGTGGTCTGATAATAAGATAAGTGATGATGATTTTTTATCTGGTATAAAATATCTAGTTGAAAATAATATAATTAAACTTAATTCTCAAAGAAATTCTGAACTTGTAGTAAAAGAGCTAAAAAGAAAAGCTTGGAATTTTGAACAGTACATAAGAGATATTCAAATTGATATAAAAAAACAAAAAAGATATGTTGAAAATATCAACCCTAGTGAATATGTAATTATAAAATACTGGAAAGATTATTCCAAGTGGAATCTTGCACAGTTTCTTAATAATCCGGATATTTTTCCAGATAGAAAAATATGGGTTGACCCAGAAACTGATAGATATGTAATTGAGTATGTAATTTACATTAATGAGCAGCCAACAGGTCTTCCAATTGATCATGTTGCTACGTTAGTAAATTCGTTTGACTACTGGGAGGAGCGCGAATTTATTGCATCTGATGGTAAAAAAGCGATTGCAAAATTTAGTGTAACAAACAAAAAGGCAGAAGCAAATGTTTGGGTTACATGGGTTGTTAGAAATATTGGAGAGGGTGTTCTGGGGCATGCTAATCTAGGTAAAGGTGTGGTAGAAGTTGCGATAGGAAGCTATGGTTGTGATGGTAGCTTTCAATTATTTGATATAGACACAGTTGAATATGTTATGACACATGAATTAGGCCATTCACTTGGATTTAATCATTCTAGTAATTCAAAGAGTATAATGTACCATACAGTTCCACATGTTGATTATGCATACTGTTTGCTTGGCTAAAAGATGAAATCAAAAATATATTTTATAAATTAATGACTACTTAGCTTTAGCTACATACAAATAATCATGAAGAAGTAGCAATCACCATTTATATGCTATTATTGTAATAAGTACAAATGGAAGAATTGCCAATTGCAAAACAACATTGCCCATCATGTACTAAAACAAAAATGGTTTTAGATAATAACACTGGTGAGCTATTCTGTGCTTTCTGTGGATTTGTTATGCCCGATAAACTCATTGAGGGTGGACCTGAATGGCGTTCATTTTCAAATGATGGTACAGATAGAAGTCGTGTTGGAGCTGGTACATCAATCACAATGCACGATATGGGTCTTTCAACTATTATTGGTCAACAAAATAAGGATGCAACTGGTAAACCATTGAATTCATCTATGAAAAAATCTATAGATAGGCTTAGAATATGGGATAGTCGTTCTCAGGTTAACTCATCAGCAGAAAGAAATCTTCGTCAAGCACTCAGTGAGATGGATAAATTGAAAGCTAAACTTTCTCTTACAGATCCAGTTATTCAAAAGGCTGCATATATCTATAGAAAAGCAATTGAAAGAAAGTTAGTCAAAGGTAGATCGATTCATGGTTTGGTAGCTGCATGTGTTTATGCCTCATGTAGAAACACAGAAACATCAAGAACATTAGATGATGTAGCAAATGGAATAAATATTAGAAGAAAAGATGTTGCCAGATGTTATAGGCTAATTTTCAGGGAACTAGATCTTAAGATACCTGTACCGGATCCGATTAATGGAGTATCTAGAATTGCAAGTATTGCAGGACTCGGTGAGAAAACCAAGCGAAAGGCAATCAACATATTAAACAAAGCAAAGAAGCTTGGAATAGTAGCAGGAAAAGATCCTATGGGAATTGCTGCCGCTGCGTTATATCTTGCTTGTATTACATCAGGCGGGAGTAAAACACAAAAAGAGATATCAATTGCATCAGGTGTTACCGAAGTTACGATTAGAAATAGATGTGCAGGGCTAAAAAAACTCTTGTGATAAACGTATTTTATTTTATAATAATTCATTTAAAAAATACAAATTAATTATTTGATTTCTGATAATACATCAGATTCTTTGCGTCGAGTTATAAAAAATATTCCTAACGTGATTCCAAATTGATAAAATGCGTACATCCATATCTGGAATGTAGTTGGAATAAAATCTGTAAATTTCCCAAGTAATGATGCAATTAAAACTATGGAACTCAGAATGAAGATACAATACCTTGCAATATTATGTATATTAGCAAATTTTAAGAATACAATTAATGTAATAGAAATAAATGTTGCAATAACAGTTCCTACTCCTGTATTTACACCAATAAGATCAAGAATTAATGATAATGCTTCATCAGTTGTGGTTGGAATAAAAAACTCAGATATAGATAATTTAATTGGTTCCGAAAATTTCAGTATACCAAATATTGAATTAATAGAAAAAAGTGCAAGTAGGAATGATGAAACAATTCGTGCATGCCTTTTTAGGCTTGGAAAGCGATTACGAATACCTCTACCTAATATTACACCCTGGAATAAACCAATTCCTAAAATCACAGCAAATGTAATTAAAAAATTCTGCTCTGCTAATTCAAATACATTCAAATTTTATCCACTTTGATGTGAAATTAGAATGTAATTAATATTAAAATTTTATTGTTTAATTCTGACCCTCAATTCCCATCAAGGTTAATGTTGAACGAATCTTATCTATTTTACGTATTTTCCAGGTTATAGTTTCACGTAAATCCTCAACTTGTGGAGATTCAATCTTAGCTAATATATCATATGCACCAAATGTACCATGAACTTCTTTTATGCTATCAATGTTTTTTAGTGCAGTTATAACTTCCTCCTCTGAACCAATTTCACAATTGATTAAAATGTATGCTTCTGCCATACAACTAGAATACTATACGAATATTTAAGATATGACACCAGAACAAACGAGTTTTTGTTGTTTAAAACTACTTAATGCAATAGAAATCATACTAAATATCTAAAAAATAGAATGTGATAAACTGTATAATTGATTGTTGTGCAGATTCATTATTACATTGATTATTCGCTAAGTATTTCAAACCCTAAAAACATTCATTGAACATGCAAACAAAAATTGGAGTGGAGTTTGAGATAGATTTTGCACATACTTTAAAGGGTCATCCAAAATGTGGAAGACCACATGGACATACAGCTAAAATAATAGTAGAAGCTGCTGATGAATTAAAGAGTGGTTCAACATATGAAGATAATATGGTAATCGAGTTTGATGTGATGAAAAAAAAATGCTGGGAAGTAATTCAACAGTTAGATCATACAAACCTTGATAATATGTTTGATTTTCCTACGTCAGAAAATATAGCTATGTGGATTTTTGAGCATTTGGAGGGTAAAATTCCTATCTATAGTGTAAAATTCTTTGAAGGTAGTAATAAGTACTGTGAAATAACGAAAAGTGATACTTGATTTTTTAACGCTTATTTTTTCTAACTACGCCCTGAAGTTCAGTAAACGCATCTTGAACATCTTTAACAGCTGCACTATCTTCTAATGTACTAACATCACCAACATTTTCATTTTTTGCAATTGCCTTGAGGACACGCCTCATTATTTTACCACTACGGGTTTTTGGCAATTTTGTTACAAAATAAATCTCATGAGGTGTAGCAATTGGTCCAATTCCATTCCTCACTATTTCTACAAGTTCTGTTCGTAATGAATCTGTATCACTTTTTGTACCCTGTGTCAAAACCACAAATGCTACTATAGCCTCTCCTTTTATCTCATCAGGAATTCCACATACTGCAGCTTCTGCGATATTGTAATGTGAAACTAGACTGCTTTCTAGCTCTGCAGTTCCAATACGATGTCCTGCAACTTTTAGTATATCATCGGCACGGCCGAGAAGCCAAAAATATCCATCAGAATCTTTTATCGCATAATCCCCAGAATAGTAATTGCTCTGAAACTTTGACCAGTAAACACTCTTGTATTTCTCATCATCTCCCCATAATGTAAGTAACATTCCAGGCCATGGTTTCCTTATTATCAAGTATCCCTTTATGTTTGGCTCCACTTCATTACCTTCTTCATCAACTACCGCAATATCAACACCTGGTATTGATCTTGTAGCTGAGCCAGGTTTGAGTAAGATTGTTTCCAGACCTGGTAATGGAGAAAGCATAATACCTCCTGTTTCAGTTTGCCACCAAGTATCAACTATTGGACATTTTGATTTCCCAATTGTATTAAAGTACCAAATCCAAACTTCAGGATTTATTGGTTCCCCGACTGTTCCCAGAAGCCTAAGTGATGAAAGTCTGAACGAGTTTGGAATAGCATCACCAAACTTCATAAACATCCTGAGCGCTGTTGGTGTGGTATAAAAAATTGTTACACCATATTTGTCAATGATATCCCATATTCGTGATGTGTCAGGATAGTCAAGTACACCCTCATACATTACTTCAGTTGCACCATGAAGAAGTGGTCCATATACCACATAGCTATGACCTGTAACCCATCCAATATCTGCGGTACAAAAAAAGATGTCAGAATCTTTGATATCAAATGTCCACTTGAATGTTGAATTCAAATGTGTAAGATAACCACCTGTTCCATGAAGTACGCCTTTTGGCTTTCCAGTGGTTCCAGAGGTATACAAAATGAAAAGCGGATCAGTACTTTCAAGATGTTCTGGTTCACATTTTTCCGATGCTACTTTCATTAATTCATGCCAAAGACTGTCTTTTGGACTAAGTTGTAAATTTTCTTCGGCTCTTTTTAAAACTACAACATGTTCTACAAAATTAAGTTCGTTTATCGATTCATCAATAATCCCTTTTAGATTTATTGAACTACCCCTTCTATATCCCACATCAGCAGTAACTATCACCTTAGATTTTGAATCAACAATTCTGTCTTTTAATGAGGTAGCACTAAAGCCAGAAAATACAACTGTATGGATGGCACCTATCCTAGCACAAGCAAGCATAGTAATTGGGAGTTCAGGTACCATAGGAAGATAAATTGTAACACGATCACCCTTTTTGACTCCAAGCGATTTTAGTACATTTGCAAATTTACAAACATCAGCGTAAAGATTTGCATAGGTTATTGTTCTACTAGCACCATTCTCTCCTTCCCAGAGTATCGCAGGTTTTTCTGCGATGTTGTCTTGATGCACATCAAGTGTATTATAAGATGCGTTGATTTCACCGCCAATAAACCATCTAGCAAATGGTGAATTCCATTCAAGTGTTTTTATCCATGGTTTAAACCATGAAAGTTTTTTTGCTTCCTCATTCCAAAATGAAGTTTGATCTAATTTTGCCTTTATTCTAGTTCCAGTATCAAAATTTCCCATACCAATTTTATAAGAATCTGTACTCATTGTTTTAATTATAAAACTATTGGTTATTTCTAAATGTTAGCAGATATTCTTATGTTTAATGTTAGTTAAAGAACTAAATTAGTTGTTTTGTTCCATTCTAGACATCCAATCTGACTCATTAGATTCTGATGATTCTTCCTGACTGTCTGATTGCTCAGCATAGATTTGTGGAGATGATTCTGAATTTTCTGCTGGTGGTTTTGGTAAAACATATTCTTGCTTAGTTAAAGTATTACCTGATGAATCAAGATAGGAAGCAGCAGATTCTTGTATCATTTCTTTTTTAGGTTGAGTTAATTCTACACCTTTCATTGATAGTTCTTCAATACGTCTTTGTACATTAGTGATTTCAACTCTCTCATGTGATAATCGTTCAAGGAGGTTGTTACAATGTTTCTGTATTGTTTCAAATACTGAATCAGAGATTTCATCACTTTTGAATTGTACTTTTGCATCAAACAACATTACTTTAATTATCTTTTCTTGGCTATCTAATTCTTCTAAACGTATTGATAATTCATCTCTCACTTTTAATTCTGCTTCATCTAATTCCATCAATTTTGTTTTGTATGTATCTTGAATTATGTCAGCATCAGATTGTACTGCATCATTTTCTGATATAATAGCCATCAATGCTTTAAGACGTGAAAGTGTAAGTCTTTTTTCTCTCAAAATCTTTTGTGCATCTATTCTCCATCCTGGAATATATATTACGACATTTCCTTGTAAGACAAGATGTTCGTATTGAATTTGTTTGAGTCCTTCTGAACCACAATCAATACCAACTGTCTGAATTTGACCATCTATGTGAGTAAGTGTACCTAATACATTCCCAATAGTAGTACCATACATATCCTTCACAAGCTTACCAATGATTGAAATCTCATCCTTGCTCATATACGATGTTCTAAATGAGCATATAACCAACAAGGTGTAAAAATCGTTTCCCGTTTTTGTAAGAAGAAATTAGCTAATAACAGAATAATAGGCATAAATTCACAAATTTAAAATTATGATACATACAAAAATCAATATGCTTGAAAAAAATGAGTTAAATCAGATTCTAGCATTTATCTCAAAAAAATGGACTGATCTAAGCCGTGACCCAGATAATAAAGCACTAAAATCATTGCCTAGTGATTTCTGGATGAACTCCCTTGGTGGACCAGCTGGCAAAGGTAGATGGGTTACAACAATAATGTATACAGAAAATGAAGATGATGCAAATAAATTCAAGGAAGTACTGCTAAGATGGAATTCAAAACCACAACAGCCAAAATCACCTGATTTAATTCAGATTAGTGGAAAAAAAGAAAATACAAAATAGATAAAGCAAATAGATGTGAATTATTTTGCGATCAAGATTTGTTATGTTCTTCATTTTGATATAATTTATTATAAACAGAAATGTTGATTATATAATGCAAGAGAAATTTTCAAGTTCCGAAAGAAAAAAACTTTTAAAACATTTTTCTAATATTGACAATTCTGTTTTTGTGATTACAACCCCTAAACAGGTTGATCGAGGTGCACTAATGTCTAGATATAGTAGAACCGATAAAACTATGCGTAGAATATTTCTTGATGAATTTTTAAAAAATCAAAATCGTGGAGAAGAATTTTACAAACGTGTTTTGCTTGAATATGGTGATGATTCAGTTGCTGAATTAGGAAGTGCACAAATTGGAATAGAAGGGTTATCAAATATTGCTGTAAAGAAAATTGAGGATAGAAGAATTGGTTTATCATATTTGGAAAAATCATCAAGATATGTAACATGGGATAAAAAACTAAACGGCAAATACAAATTTTGTCGTGAGCCAACTTTAATGAAATCACGATTTGCTGATGATTATTTAGAATCATGTAATTTGGATTTCAATACATACACGAAAAACATTCAACCAATGTTAAAACTAATACGAGAAAATGATCCTATCGAAAATTATAAATTTAAAGCACATGATGGCACTGAAAAAAAAATTTCTAGATTGAAAAATGAAAATGACATAAAATCAGCTAATATGATTTATCGTGCTGCCACAAAAGCAAAGGCATTGGATGTTTTACGTGGATTATTACCAGCATCAACACTAACCAATGTTGGTATAACTGGAAATGGGCGTGCATTTGAATATCTCATAACAATTCTTTTGAGCTCTAAATTGACTGAAGAAAAACAACTTGGAATTAAAATTAAAAATGAGTTGGATAAAACAATCAAATCGTTTGTTAGTCGTTCAAATGATAGATATGGAAAAGCACTGCAAAAATATTTCACTGATATTAAAAAAATTTCATACAATGCGTCTAGGAACACTATTCGTGGTAAACCAATTCTTGGAAACAGCGTCAAATTAGTAGAATTTGAGCCTGAATTAAGATCGATAAATAGTATCATCTCTGCATTATTTTTTGAACAATCTCCTAGCGTTTCATTTGAACAAATTCTTAAAAATGTGAAAAAAATGAGTGAGAAATCAAAAATCAATATTATTAAACAGTTGATCAATGCAAGACAAAATAGAAGACATAAACCTCCAAGAGCCTTTGAAATGACTGATTACACATTTGATCTAATAACGAACTTTGGAATGTTTAGGGATCTACATAGGCATAGAACACTCACACTTCAAAGGCAGATGCTTACAACAGATCACGGTTTTGATACACCAAAAGAAATTGTGAAGTTAGGAATTAAAAAAGACTTTGAGGACTGCATGTATTTTACTAAATCTGTTTTTCAAAAAATGAGACAGAAATTTCCAGAGCAATCTCAGTATATTGTAAATTTTGCCTACAACTATCCATATTATATGCGCTTTAACCTTCGAGAGGCAACACATCTAATTGAACTAAGAACAGTGCCACAAGGCCATGCAGACTATAGAAAAATTGTACAAAAAATGTATGGCTTGATTAACAAAAAACATCCAATATTATCAAAAATCATAAAATTTGTTGATCTAAATCAATATGGTCTAGAAAGATTTGAATCGGAGAAACGTACAGAAGAAAAAAGAAAAAAAATTGAATAATAAAATTTCTAAAACAGATAGTGAATGGCAAAATGAATTATCGCCAGAAGAATATAGTATATGCAGGAAAAAAAATACCGAAGCTCCATTCACAGGAATTTATTGTGACTGTAAAGATGAAGGGGTTTACAAATGTACATGCTGTGGTCTTGAACTTTTTTCATCTGAAACAAAATTTGATTCTGGAACTGGCTGGCCAAGTTTTTCTCAGGCATTAAATAATGATAACATTGAGTTTCTGAAAGATGTAAGTTATGGTATGCTAAGGACTGAAGTAAACTGTAAAAAATGCGGAGCGCATTTAGGCCATGTTTTTGACGATGGACCAAATCCAACTAATCTAAGATATTGTATCAACTCAATTTCTTTACATTTAGATAAGTTAGACTAAATAATCCATTGAAGAGTACTATACCATGCGAATAATACTTTGTGGTTTTGGGGTTGTTGGTCAAAGTTTTGCAAAACTTCTGGAATCAAGATCTGAAGATTTGTATGCAAGGTATGGACTAAAACCAAGGATCGTTGGTGTATTTGATAGAAGTGGTAGTGCCATAGATCCTTCAGGTCTAGATGCTAGTAGATTAATTGATGTGAAAAAAAAATATGGTTCTGTAAATAGATATACCGATACAGAAAATAACACTTCAGGAACTGAAATTGTTAATAATTTAGAAGCGGAAGTTCTTATCGAGACTACTGAAAGCAACTACAAAGATGCTGAACCTGGAATGACACATATCGTTGATGCAATGAAACGTGGAATGCATGTTATATCAGTAAACAAAGGTCCATTAGCACTTGCATTCCCCTCACTAATGGAAATAGCAGAATACAATCATGTTCTTTTTCGCTTTAGTGGAACAGTTGGTGGTGGTACACCGATTTTAGATTTCGCAAAAAATAGTTTAAGAGGTGAACGAATAGTTTCGTTTGATGGTATACTAAATGGTACTACCAACTATATTCTAACAACTATGGCAAATGGTATGTCATTCAATGATGCACTAGATGATGCTAAACAGAAGGGCTATGTTGAAGCGGATGAATCTCTTGATTTGGATGGTCTTGATGCTGCAGCTAAGCTTGTAATTTTAGCAAACTGGATAATGGGAATGAAAGTCACAATGCCTGACATTAAAAGAACTGGTATAAGAAAAATAGATAATTCCGACATAAAACATGCTGCAGAAAAAAATTGTGCAATTAAATTAATTGCCTCCTGCAATAAAGAATTGACTGTTGCTCCAAAAGAAATTGTGGTTATTGATCCATTATGTGTTAGTGGGACATTAAACGCAATCTCATTTACATCTGAGCACTCGGGAACACAAACAATCATTGGTCGTGGTGCAGGAGGTATTGAAACAGCAAGTTCTATTTTACGTGATTTGATTGACATTAAAAATGAGAGTACAAAAACTTGAAATCGAATCTTATATCAAAAAGTGAAACATCTAAAATTTTAGAGCAAATAAATTTACAGTGGAAAATTGAATTGCCTAAACAAAAAAATATCAAAACGCATGAAGTGGATGAAAAAGGAGTTATAATAACAGGTAATGGAATAACTGCAGTAAAGATAGGTGATGATATACTGCCTTTCTTGGATGATATACCAATTTTAGAAAAATTTCCATATGTTACAGTTGACATGGGTGCTATCAAATTCATATGTAAGGGTGCAAATGTGATGAGGCCTGGTATCACAAAATTTTCTGATTTTGAAAGTGGTGAGATAGTTTGTGTTATAGAGGAATCACAAAAAAAATTTCTAGCTGTTGGTAAAGCAAAAATATCAAGTAGAGAATTAGATGAAACAAACAAGGGGGAAGTAATAAAAAATATGCACTATATTTCAGATAATTTTTGGGAATCTAAAAAAGAGATAAAATACTAGGAGCTTTTTTCAATAGTTTCTTTAGCGCCATCTTTGTTCATTACTAAAACATCAATGTTGTCACCACTTGCTGAATCCCTCATGATAGCAGCACGAACTGATTTCACAGCCAGTTCAACAGCTTGTGCCTCAGTAAGGTCCTT
>Ga0209501_10003328_pt1 | contig 16181 bp, 15 predicted proteins | sample ArcticOcean_MG_C_4_FD_187434 | JGI IMG/M metagenome (GOLD analysis project Ga0209501, IMG submission 187434) | Marine microbial communities from western Arctic Ocean - ArcticOcean_MG_CB4_134 (SPAdes) (version 2) | ecosystem: Environmental > Aquatic > Marine > Oceanic | place: Arctic Ocean...
CGTCCTTTAAATCAACTGGAGGTGTCCAATGGCAGTTACGTTCATCGAGATCAAAGAACGTGGCTCCTACGCTGAGGGCATGGAGTTCGGGGATGTCGGCGCGTATGAGCAGATAGACGGCACGGCTTACTTCGCTGTCGACCCCACCGACCCCGCCAACAGTCTAATCACCGACTAGGCGCCGCAGGATTAGGTGGGCTACTGGTACAACTAAAGGTGCGGGAATCGACGGAATTCCTGGAGCGCATCGCTCTACTCGAGCCAAATGCCGACTAGCGAATAGGAGTGGCCGGTGCCGATTGTTGCTCGACCGTTGGTCGTAACCGGCCAATTGTAGGGCACCCTGTGCTAGAATTTACTAGTGGCCCAAACGTGGGGGTGTAGCTCAGCGGGAGAGCACCTGCTTTGCATGCAGGGGGCCAGGGGTTCGATTCCCCTCACCTCCACCAATTTCTGTACTTAGATATCGCCTCTAACCTTCTCGACGAGTCTCATCGCAAAATAAAATGGTAAGCAAGGAGACTGGTATGTCTATAAATACTAGGAAAGAAGGGAATCCGGTAGTGGGTATAGTTGGCGGCAGTACTTCTGATTTCCCAATTTTGCAAAAAGCTGTTGATTTATTGGATGAACTCGAGGTAGAGAACGAACTCAGAGTGGTATCCGCTCACCGAACTCCAGATTGGTTATTTGAATATGCCGAAAAGGCAGAGAATAGAGGACTAAAGGTAATCATAGCTGGGGCGGGCGGAGCTGCGCATTTGCCCGGTATGCTTGCTGCCAAAACCATCCTCCCAATAATTGGAGTCCCAGTACCCTTAGAGCACCTTAAAGGCATGGATTCACTGCTTTCCATAGTCCAAATGCCAAGAGGTGTCCCGGTAGCTACTGTTGCGATCGGAGGTGCGGAAAATGCCGCGATTTTGGCCGCCGAGATACTTGCAATTCAGGATGAAGGCTTAAAAACTAGATTGAGAGATTGGCGGAACACCTTGACCGAAACCGTATTGTTAAATCCGGATTCACGGGGTGCAATCTGACAATTGAAGACCGAAATTTGGTGATACCGTTAGGTAGCACTTTGGGAATGCTTGGGGGAGGCCAAATTGGAGGATTTTTCGCTGAAGCAGCTTTACGGTTTGGTTACAAAGTATCAGTTTGGGACCCGTCTCCAAATGCACCCGCAAAGAGATTTGCTAGCGTGGCGTTCGACACACCTTTTGATGACCCAGACACTTTAAAAGAATTCGCCGATGTATCTGACTGTGCTTCGTTGGAATGGGAAAATATACCTGTTGCCTTAACAGATGGTCTGGCAAAGCTAATCAGAGTCAGACCCGGGAGCAAAAGTTTAGGACTTGCCCAAGATAGAACCAAAGAAAAACAATTCTTAACATATAACCGTATTCCCGTAACAAAATACGCTGTTATAGAAAGCCCTTCTGAATTAGGTGGAGTTCAGATAGAACTACCCTGGATAGTAAAAACGGCCACGCTGGGATATGACGGTCATGGGCAATGGAAAATATCCAACTCTCAGGATATCGCTCGTATCGAAAACGTTTTGAAGGGAGATGGCCCGTGGGTGGTTGAGAAAGTAGTCCCTTATAAAATTGAGCTGTCAGTTGTTGTGGGATACGATGGTAGAACCAAATTAGTGAATTTCCCGCCAACCGAGAATATTCATGAAAATGGTATTTTGAGAATAAGCATATCTCCAGCTAGAATTTCCGCGGAAATAGAGAGAAAAGCTCAGGAACTCGCTCAAGAAGTCGTAAAGAACATCGGAGACCCCGGTGTTTTTTGTGTGGAGATGTTTCTGCTAGAAAATGAAGAACTTTTGGTCAATGAAATTGCTCCACGGCCGCATAACTCAGGACATCACACAATAGACTCCTTCACAGTGTCTCAGTATGAACTTCAGATTAGGGCACTAGTAGGCCTACCACTTGTAACGCCACTGCAAATCACACCGTCAGTTTTGTTAAATGTGTTGGGAGAAGAGTACACAAAGCTCACCGATTCATATACAACAAATCGAATCTTGGAAAACCAGACGACACGAATCTATTCGTACGGTAAACCGGATGTCCGTCCTGGCCGGAAAATGGGTCATCTATTGTTCAGCGGACCCTCTCAGGAAGACTTACTTTCGGATGCCCTTGAAGCCCATAAGATTTTGACTAAAGTATAGGTTTTATATTCGCTTAAATTGACCGGGCCATTTTGTTAACGAAGAGATACCGTAGATTGTGCAAGTGATGTCCTGGCTAAGTTTAGACCTGCCAAATAAGCCTGCCTGCCAGTAGATTTGTCAATCCATCATATTGTCTATGGATGCTTTGTTGACCAGATTAATGCCTAAGTAGCGGTGGTTTGAGGCTTTCCTAATTCTCTTGTTTTGCATGCAGGGGGCCAGGGGTTCGATTCCCCTCACCTCCACCATTTATTTGAGGCTAGTCTACGTTTCGGATTATTACAGAGCCTATTGGTAGTAACAGGGATATTTCCTGACCACAAGTGGCCTTAGGACCGGAGCTTGTCCAAGGTACGAAACTTGAGAGCCACGCTTATATATTCTTGGCGCGCTCTCAGTCAGCGTTTGAAATGGTCACGGTTATCGCTTTGGGTGGATTGTTACCTACCGTAGACTTCTGTATGTAAACGGTGCCAATTACCGCCGGGTTTACGTCGGTTTGCTCTTGGTAGCGAACGGTGTTCTTAGTCTCGCGCTCGAGAGTGAATGTTAGTTGCTGCGTTTCCATCGCGCCCTCCCGTGTTCGTGCAATTCGGGTGAAGAATAGCGCATCAACTGTGGTATTGGTGAACAGCGGGGATCCCAAGGACCAACTTAGCTACACGACAACCACTAGCGCCGGCGCGGCAACGATGCCAATCGGCACTCTGTGGCTCCAAAGATAGCGGTGCCAGCCCCTCTGATAAGCAGATGCGACAGACACCGCTATTACGACCATCACCCGGCCGCAAAAACCCAGCGGTAGGGATAAAGATCAGCGAAGGTGCGTTCAAGGTCTCCGAAAGTAGACATCGGGTTTTTCCTACCGTTGGTTTTTATATATGTGGTCTTGACTACAGGCGGTCTTCTATTTGAGAGCTTGCCGCTGGGTTGGCCCGCGTTTTAAGTCGGGTTTAGCGGCCTTTGAACTTGGGCGCGCGTTTCTCTAAGAATGCGATGCGCGCTTCGTCGGCGTCTTCGGAGCCACTTAGGATGCCGCCGGCGTTGGACGTCAGCACCATGGTGTTCTCCAGTGTGGTGTCCATGGCCGTGCGCATAATCCGCTTGCTGACCCAGTGCACCATGGGCGGCACTCGCATGATGCGGTCACACAGGTCGCGGGTGGTCTGCTCCAGTTCGCTGGAATCCACCAGGTAGTTCAGCAGGCCCCATTGGTAGGCCCGTTCAGCGTCCAATCGCCCGGTATAGGCAAACTCCAGGGCCCGGCCTAGTCCCGCCATCTTGGGCAAGTAGTAACTGCCGCCGTTCTCAAATATCTGGCCCAGTTGGTGGTAACCCACAAATTGAGTAGCCTCGCAGCCAACCCGGATGTCGCAGTGCAGGGCCATGTCCATGCCGGAGCCCACAGCCGCGCCGTTAATCATCGCAATAGTGGGTTTGCGGATTAGGGAAATGTCCCGGTGTAGTTGGGTGAAACCGTGGAAAAAGTGTTGACGGACAAAGTCCGGACTCTCCGTATCGTCCCGGTTACCAACAAAGTTCTCGCCCAAGACATCAGCGTCGTTGTCACGGCGCATGTCGGCCCCGGAGCAGAAACCTTGGCCCTCGCCGGTGAGCACAATCACCTTGACGTCTGGGTCGTCATCGGCCGCCCGCATGTATTCGCCCACCTTGGCCACGGTGCTCTTCTCCTGTGAGTTGCCCATCAGGGCGTTACGACGCTCGGGCCGATTGAAGGTGATCCAGGCAATGCCTGAGTCCTCAACTTCATATTTCAGGTATTCAACTAACTCTGGTCCCATAATTTATCTCCTAATTAACTACGCAATCGGTGCAAGGTATTTATGGGACGTATTCTGGCAAGGATTTGGGGTGGCGTCTAGCTGGTCGGCTAAACCGAGTTTTTGATACCGGTGGCTTAATTCCCTAGTCGGCTTAAATAAAAAGGGCCGCTCTCATAAAGAGAGCGGCCTCAAAATGAACCCCAAGTTATTCGGCTAATCAGTTTCTAGACGCCTACCCATCTGCGGCCTTATTGAGGCCTATTTGGACCAGCAGCCATACTAGCGGAGAAAATAGTACCCAGGCGATAAACACCACTATCAACGGGTATTTTCCGTCATTGAACTCCGAGAATTCACTGGAGTGTGCCAGTAGGCGAACAGGTTCGCGAATGGAATCAACGCCAGGATGGCCCAGAGCAAGAACTATCTGCATAATCATGTTGCGTTGGCATATTCGGTTAGGGCTGGAAACCCAGCAGATGCATGCCAGAATCTATCTTGATCATCTCTCCGGTGGTATACGCGGCATCTTCCAACAGCCAGACCACGGTTCGGGCCACGGATTCAGGTGTTGCCACTTGTTTCAGAGGCACTTGATCGTTGAATTTTTTAAACAGCACTTCGGTTGCCTCTTCGCCGATTCCGTTGGCCCACCAGCGTGAGGGAAACGCGCTGGGCATGATTGCGTTGACCTTGATCTCTGGCGCCAGGGATCGGGCCAAAGACAGGGTCATGGTGTTCAATGCACCTTTGGAAGCTGCGTACGCAATGGAGCTGCCAGCACCAGTGACGGCTGATATTGACGAGACGTTGACGATTGAGCCGTGGCCCTGCTTTTTCATGGCGGGCACAACCGCACGGGCCATCTGGTAGGGACCGACCACGTTCACCGAGAAGACGTCCATGAATTGCTGACCTTCCAAGGCTTCTAAGTCCTTGGAGTTGGCGAAGACCGAACGAGCGGCGTTGTTAACGAGCCCATCTATCCGTCCCCATTTTTCAATGGCCTGGTTCGCCATGCGGCGGCAGTCTTCATCAACCGACACATCTGCTTTACATAATATGGACTCCACGCCTAGGTAGTCGCAGACGGCCTCGGTTTCGTGGGCCTCTTTTTCGCTCTTGGTGTAATTGATGACTACGCGCGCGCCTTTGGCAGCCACTTGCTTGACGATGGCGGCACCAAGTCCGGTGGCTGATCCGGTGACGATGATTACGGAATCTCTCAGGTTCATAGTTCTCCTTGGGGTTGGCTTTTAGCTGACAACGTTCAGCGTTCAGCGGTTGGTTTGTTGGGTTTGGGTGGACAAATCCCCTTCGGTCCCCATTTACGAAAGGGGGATGTTTTTGGGGCTTCCTTGGTTCTCGGTTTCTAGATTGTTCTTGGGAATGTCACCCTGAGGGAAACGAAGTGTCTGCCAAGGTGTAGATTGGCAGATTTTTCGTCGGCGTACGGCGCTCTTCAGAATGACAGTTGTGCGGCAGGGTTCCATAACGTGGTTTCAGCTAGGCGTTGGCCCCTATCCTAACCTTCCCTCGGCGCTGGGGAAGGGACTTCTGGCTGAACGCTGTAAGTTTACAGCCCTAATATCCGCTCGGCATTGCCGTGGTTGATTAATTCCCGTTCTGATTCTGAGCAATCGAGATTGTCTACCATTTCATTGAATACCTCAAAATGGGCGAATGGGTGGTCGGTACCGTAGAGCAGCTTGTCGGCCCCGTAGACCTTGTAGCAGTACTCCAGTGCCTCCGAACTGTGGGCAACCGTGTCCACGTAAATCTTGGCGAAGGACTCTTGGGATGGATCCGAAAGATTGGCCCAATCATCGGGCGAAGACCAAGCGTCAATCATGCGCCCGACGCGACCTTGAATGAAGGGAACGAACCCGCCGGTGTGGGGGACGATCAATTTCAGCTCGGGATATTCTTCAAAGACGCCGCTCATGACCATCCGTACGGTGGCCAGGGTGGTATCAAACATGAAGGCCATGCCGGGCACCAAAGGCTGGTGGTCGATGCCGTTCATGTTGATGGGTGCGGTTGGATGCATGTCCATCGGGATTCCCAGACTTTCAATGTGCTTGTACACCGGCCAAAATTCTTTGCTGTCGAGGGTCTTCTGGTTGATGTTGGAGAAGAGATAAACGCCTTTGAAACCCAGTTGCTGCACACAGCGGTCAATCTCGGCGATGGTCCGGTCGGCGCTGCCCCAGCCCAGGGTGGCCCAGGCTTGGAACTTGCCAGGGTGCGTCTGGATAACCTCTGCCAGGTGGTCGTTGATCCGTGAGGCCCAGTCGTCGGCTTCAGACCCGCCCAACAGCTCAGGACCCGGCATTCCATGGCTCAGGATAGACATGCCAATATCGAGATCTTCCATGTCGCGCAGCTTCTGGTCTACGTCGGCGTGGACCAGCGGTGAGGCGTGCTGGTAGCCGCCGGTGCAGCTAACAAAGTAGGTACCGCCCTGCAGTACGCCCTGGGGCAGAGAGCTTCGGCCCGCCAGGTATTCCAGGTATGGCAGGTAGACCAAGTGGCTATGAACATCTATTCGCATGAGTCCCCTTAAATTCCCTTATTGGTTAAGGGAAGGCTTTTAGCCTCTATTAATATCGGGGACAGTTTAACCTGACGAGCCTGGCGTCTCAATGGCAGCTGCCGTGGTAGTTAACTCCATTCCTAAACAACCATACTGATGAGAGATTAACTAATTATTTGGTAAAATCTCCCTGGATAGGCAATAATGATGTGGTTTGGATACCAGGCTTGGACCGGAGAGTGTATGAGAATCCTATTGATCGCAACCAACCGCCACGGGCGCTACATGAACAACATCCAGGCCCAGCCCCTACCACTGGGGCTAGCCTACATCGCCGGGTACTTGGATCCCGAGAAGCACGACACTAAAATGCTGGACCTCATGTTTGCCGACGACTACCTGGGTGAGGTGAAGCAGTCAGTGCAAGAATTCCAGCCCGACATGGTAGGACTGTCCATCAGAAACTTAGACAATGGCAGTAATCTGAATCCCGAGTCGGTACTTCCCATCACCAAGGAGGTGACTGACCTGATCCGGTCGATCAGCAAGGCCACCATCGTTTGCGGTGGGCCCGCGTTCAGTATTCTACCAACCGATTGCTTCGATTTCGTTGGCCCTGATGTTGGCGTTGCGGGCAGCGGCGGTGACGTGTTTGCCGATTTGGCTGACCGGATAGAAAGCGGTAAGTCGTATACGGACTTGCCTGGCCTGGTCTACCGAGAAGGCGGCAAGGTCACAGTGACCGACCCACAGCCAACTTCCGGGGTCATGAAGCCGCCACGTCTGGAAGAATTGGATTTGGATAAGTACTCCGAGGCCGGGTTTGGCATTGGTGTGATTACCAAGTGGTTCAGTAGCCAAGGCGGAAACGGTGATGCTGCAGACCGACAAAACCTGCGGCCTATTCAAGAGGTTCTGGACGAAGTTAAGGACATGAAGCAACGGCTCGGGCTGAGCAAGTTTTTCTTCATCGCCAACGGCTTCAATGCCCCAGTTGATCACGCCAAGGCGTTTTGCCAAGCTCTTATCAATGCCGATTTAAAAATCGAGTGGAACACTGGCCTGGTTTCCCGGAACTGCGACCCGGAACTGATTGGCCTGATGAAAGCGTCTGGGTGTTCCCTGGTGATAATCGGTGACCTGGTGGTCGATGCCATTGACCCCGATGAATTGTCTGTCCGCCTGGACCAGATGCTCCAAGCTTGCCGCTTGTGCGAGGAAGGCGGCCTGCCTTATACCGTTGGCCAGACCTTTGGTTCTCCGGGAGAGACTCGGGAAACCGTGGAGCGAAAACTGGTGTTTCTCCGGGCCATCAAACCCACAGTCGCCAACCTCAGAATCGGGATACGTATGCTGCCCGGCTCCAAGTCGGTCGACCAGGCAAGGGCCGACGGCCGAGTCTTTGCCGACGGCGATCTACTGATGCCCACCTTTTACGTCTCGGAATCGGTCAAGGACTGGATCGTTGACCACCTGAAATCTGAGGCCAGCAAGAATGCTAGTTGGAGCATTGACTAGGGGCTAGCTAGGCTTGGCTTGGTTTGGAGCCGGAGGTATTTGGGTGCAGGCTCAGCCTGCAAGGCCTAGTAGGGTTTCGGCGTTGGTGTGGTAGATGAGTTCTCGTTCGGCGTCGGTGCACTCCAGGCCGTCCATCATCTCGCGGTAGATCTCCCAGTGCATGAACGGGTGATCGGTGCCGAACATTATTTTTTCAGGGCCAAACATCTCGTAGCAGTACTTCATCGTCTCGGGGCCGTGCGCCACCGTATCCACGTAGATGCGATCCACCGATTCTGCGGACGGTCTGGCCAGTTTTGGCTCACCTTCTGGCGGTTCGTAGATATCAATCATGCGCTCCACCCGGCCGCGCAGATAGGGCACCCAGCCACCGGTATGTGGGACGATCAGTTTAAAGCCAGGTTCTTCTTCGAAAATGCCGCTCATCACCAGCCGCATGGTGGCCAGAGTGGAGTCGAACATCAGAGACATGCCGCGTACCAGGGGTTGCAGGTCCATGCCGTTTAGGTTCATTGGCGCGGTTGGGTGCAGGTTGACGGGCACACCTAGCTTGGCGATGTGGCGATAGACGGGCATGAACTCCGGCGAGTCCACCACCTTTTGGTTGATGTTGGAAAAGAGCTGGACGCCTTTATAGCCAAGCTCGTTGATACAGCGGTCAACCTCTTGGATGGAGCGTTCGGGACTGCCAAAACCAATGTTGGCCCAGCCAATGAACTTGCCAGGGTATTTCTGGATGACCTCGGCTTGGAAGTCGTTCATCCGTGCAGCCCAGTCGTCGGCCTCTGCGCCGCCCAGCATCTCCGGGCCGGGGATGCCGTGATTGATTACGGCCAAGTCCACGCCAATCTGGTCCATGTCTTTAAGTTTTTGTTCAACGTCGGCGTGCACTGCTGCGGAGGTTTGGGTGTAGCCTCCGCCGCAGCTAATGAAATAGGCACCGCCGCGCAGGACCGCCTTGGGCAGGTTGCCACGGCCGGACAGATACTCCAGGTATTCCGGCATCACCAGATGGCTATGAATGTCTATTAACAGAAATCCCCCTCAGGCCCCCTTTACGAAAGGGGGAGGTTAATTTTGCGTTGGTTCTAGCAGAGCATAAATCGCAAATAATCAGAGGCATTGATTATAAGTATTCAATACCCAATGATTGAAATAATATGGCATAGATCTTATTATGGTATCCAGTATCTAATCGTTTGAGGCTCATTCTAACGACTTGGCCTCAGACGCTGATTAACTTTTCCCACAGAGTCTTGCGGCTTTTGCCGTGATTTAGCCAAACATTTGATAGATAGAAACGCGTTCCGCAGTCTGAACTTGGTAGCCTCTTTCCGAGACTTAAGCTCGACTGAAACTAGAAAACGGGTTCTGCTCTCCCTGGCCTCAACCCAGTTGTTGGTCCAGCTCTCGACCATCCCTATGGCCCTTTCGGTGCCGTCGATGGCTGAGGACTTTGGCGTCGATGTCTCCCAGGCAGCCTGGACCATCGTCGCCAGGATGCTGGTGATCGGCAGCACGGTATTCTTCTTCGCCCGGCTGGGTTCCAAGATTGGTCACGTCAGGGTTTATTTTGTCGGCGTGATTATCATGGCCATTGCCTCGTTGCTGGCCGTAACGTCTGCCAACATCAACCAGGCAATCGTCTGGAGCGGGGTCGTTGGGCTTGGTGCGTCTATGATTAGCTCCAATGCAAACCCTATCTTGGCGATTGTTTTTGGCGATAAAGAGCGGGGCAGAGCTTATTCCATCCCCATTATTGCAGCCAGAATTGGGACACTGCTGGGCATGGCTTTATTTGGCGTGTTCTTGCAGTTCTTCAGTTGGAGACTGGTCTTCCTGACCTCGGTTCCGGTTGGGGTGTTCGCTCTGTGGATGGCCCGGCCGTTACTGGAGTACGAATTACTCAAGGCTACCGATGCCGCCAAGAAGGTGGTGTTGGGCTCGCCCAGCGCATTGCTGATGATGGCTACTCTGGCCGTTTTCATCCTCTCCGGACTGCATGTCCACGAGGGCGATGAAAGCTTTGTCAGCGCAGAGGCCCTTGAGTATCACCTGCCGGTCCATGCTTTGTTCTTGGTGATGGCGGTGGCCTTCATCATTGTGCAGCGTCGTTCGGCTCAGCCGTTTTTGAACTTTGGCAATTTCAAGAATAGCCAGTTCTCCATGGCCCTATTCAGTGACCATACCTTCCACATGTCCATGATGGCCGTGGTGACCTTGGTGCCCATCCTGGTTGAAAACGGGCTGGGTTACGACCCCATCGTCGCGTCATGGGTGCTAATACCCGGTCAATTCCTGGGCATTTTCCTGCCATTGATCGCCGGATACTATTTCGACAAATCCAACCCACCGTGGATACGACCGGCAGGACTGCTGGCCATTGCGTCCGGGTTTGTGCTGCTGGCCGTGTTCTCCACTTCAGTACCGATTTGGGTGCTGCCCATATTGCTGATACCGGCGTTCATTGGCACACACACGTTCAACGCGCCCAGCAACGCCACGATTATGAATAGCCTGCCCGAGGACCGGAGCTTTGCCTCAGGTGTGATGGAGACCAGCCGACAGATGGGCCACACCATCGGGGTAACCATCGCGGCCGCCATGCTGGGTCTAGCGCTGCCGACGGGGATTGGTTTCATGACTGAAACCGAGGCTATGCCCTTCTACCGCACAGGCTTCCAGTACGCCGCGACAGCGGTCGTATTCACCATAATGTTGGGTGCGCTGGTGGCGTCCTACCAAACGGGAATCATCGGCAAACGATTCGGGAAGGCTTCGGTCAAAGCTTCTTCTACTTCAGGCGAGGCAACAGAAGAAGCAGCGGTTCCGGCCCCGACCCAGGCGGACGACTAACTCAGTCTTCCCGCAACATAATTAGCTACAACAAGAAAAGGACCTTCCTGGATCGCAATCCAGGAAGGTCCTTTTTGTTTCTTTATTGTTTTACGGTTCGATGGGCAGGGAAGAGTTGTTCTGGTCTTGCTCGGCTAGTCGTCGGCCGGGGATGGAGCCGCAGGCTGTGCCTCTTGGGGTAGATCGCTTTCCCAGTCGGGGATCAGTTCGGTCTTGGTCGACTCCATGGATATTATTGCGACCATTCCGCCGACACTAGCAAAGAAGGACACCAACCAGGCAATGTCATAAGAGCCGCGTATGTCATAAACGAAAGCTCCCAGCAGCCCGCCAAGGGCCATGCCGAGTCCAGCTCCCATGCTCTGAATACCGAAGACCGTGCGAACCGGGCCCATGCCAAAATATTGGCGATTGACCACTAAGAAGCCTGACATTTCGCCGCCGAACCCAATTCCGAAGACCACTGCAAATACGTAGAACTGCCATGCATCCGTGGTCCAGAAAAGCATGAGAACCGCCGCGCCTTGAATCAGGTAGAAGAATGACATCACGCCCTTGGCACCCAGTCGGTCGGCCAAGATCGGCACCATCAAACGACTGCCGACGCTGGCCAGCGAGTATATGGTAACAATCACCGAGGCGGCACCGAGGGACATACCTTGGGTTTTAGCGAAGAACACAACGTGAAGAATGACGATGGCATGGCCAACGCAGCCCAGGTGGTGAATCAGCGGCAAAAACCAGAAGGCCCTGGTTCTTTTGGCGTGCTTCAGAAATACCTGGCTTCTAATCTTGGCCATTGAACTGTTGATGGGATTCGCAACAACTTTTTCATCAGTCCCAGAACCGTAAGGCAGTTTGCCTCGCTCGGCCGGTTCACTGTGGAAGAAGGCCAACAAACCAAAAACGATGGCTCCAGCCACTATGCCAATGAGAATAAACGCTGTTTGCCAGTCGGTTTGGGTCAACAGAATCGTGAGTCCGGGGGCCAGGATGGATGCTCCCATACCACCGGCGGATTGCTGGATGCCAACTGCGACTCCCAGTTTTTTCTTGAACCAGGCCGCCACTGTGGTCGGGATATTGACCCGGAACATGGCCTGGGCAATACCGAGGATGATGCTGTAATAAAGGAAGAGCTGCCAAATCTCTGTAATGGTGCTTAATAGCACCAAACCAGCGGTAAAGAACCCGGCTCCAATCAGCATCACTCGCTTAGCGCCGTAACGGTCTCCCATCACTCCGGCCCAAGGTGAGAGCAAGGCACCAATAACAGCTCTGAGAGAGTAGGCTAGAGCGGTGACCGTCAGCGACCAGCCAAAACTGTCTTCCATGACCACTATCAGGATGCTGTAGGCCTGGCTGACAAAATTGGTGGTCAACTGAAGCATGGTGCCCATGGCCACGATGTACCAGCCGTAATGGGCGTTGACTACATTTGAGACTGTGCGTGAAGCTATATTCTGTTCAGCCAAGATATACCTCGGCTGTGGTTGTCATAACGTAATTCAATACAAGCCTTTCTTAATAGGGGGTATCTACGCGCGGCAGATGATAAAAGGTTGCGCCTAATATAGCACATTCAGGGGTTAATCTTATGCGGAACTAGTCGACGTAATTTCCATTTCCTGTGCCAAGGCACTATGCTGACGCTGAGACTAACATCAAGCGCCAGACCGGCCTGGGAGTTGTTTTTTGACGCGTGTGTACGTAGACATGGTGGCTGACCTGTTCCATTTTGGCCACGTGGCCTTTCTCAAGCAGGCCAGTGCATTTGGCGACTATCTGCTGGTCGGAATCATGTCTGATGCGTCGGTCCGGGCCAACAAGCGGATGCCGATTATGACCATGGAAGAACGGGTCGCGTCACTGAGCGGTTGCCGCTACGTAAACGAGGTTATACCCGATGCGCCATGGACGATGAACGCCGACTTTATGGAGCAGCATGCCATCGACCTGATCAATTCGGTATGTATCCCGTCAACTTTATCGCGTTAATGGCTTAACGCTGAGTCATAAACCTCTCGTGACTCCTCAGTGATAGTAATTTCTGGAATTTCCTTGTCCTTCTGAGTGTTTTTCATGGAACATTTCGTACTCGTCTAGAATATCCGATACGCACTAATTGAGAAGCTCAAATCTTTGACCGTCTGATTAGACTCAAAGTCATTTACTGGCTTAAAAAGACGTATCAACATGAATTTAGCCTGCTAAATATACCACTCAGGTGGTAAGTCATATCGATCGTAAAATTTAGTAGGCCTGTCAATAATTTTCAACCATCCGCGGCTTCCTAGAAACCCCAAACGCTACTGCGCCGACGATCAGTGCTGGGGCGAGTATCTTTAGGGCAAGAGAATAGCTGTCGGTTTGGTCGTAGATGTAGCCGGTGGCTACTGGGACTAGTAGTGCGCCGATGCTGTGGAAGACGGTTAGTATTCCGGCGAGGGTGGCGAAGGAGCGACGGCCAAAGTAGTCGCCAACCGCAATCCAGTTCAGCGTGGCCACTCCTTCGATGGCCACCAGCGCGAGTACAAAGAGTATCGCCGCTGTTGTGCCGTCGGTGAGCAGTAACGTCCCCACGCTCAGGCCCCCAATTGCCATGCCGGCGAACAAGACCGCGTTGGTCGGCAGGACGGCTCCTGACATGCCCAGAGTCAGACGGACGGGGATCATGGCCAGGAAAACCAGCGACACGAAGAACGCGGCCGACTGCTCAGATACGCCCTTCCAGACCAGCAGCGGTATGGAGTGGATCAGTATGGCATCGGCCACTGACACTCGGATTACCAACCCCGTTAGCAGCAGCCAGAACGCACGGGTTCGCAAAGCCTGGCTTAGCAGCATATCGCCCGCGCTGGCAGACTGGCCCGTACTTGCTAAGTCTTGCGCTGAGCCACGTGTAACGTCTATGGGCTGGTCGCCGTCCGGGAGCAGGCCCATGTCCTCGGGTTTGCTCCGAATCACATAGGCGACGGGCAGGGTCAGCAGGCTCAGGACCACGCCGGCGATGAGGATGGTGTGCCGCCAGTCGATCTGGTCCGACCCCAGGGCAAAGAGGGGGATCATTATCGCCGCGCCGGCGGAAAAGCTGGTCCCCAGGAGCGACATGGCGATGGCTTTTCGTCGCACGAACCACTGGTTGACGGTGGCCATTAGTGTGGGGTTGAACGCCGCCGTCCGACCCACAGCCACCACCACTCCGTAGAAGATGAGCACTTGCCAGAAGTTATCCGCGAAGGACACCAGTATCAAGCCCGTGCCGCAGGTGAGACCGCCGCACAGCACCAGCGTGCGAGCGCCCACGCGGTCGTTCAGCCAGCCAATGATTGGGGCCATGACGCCCGATTGCGCCCAGGCAAACCCGATTAGGAAAGAGACCTGGGTGGAACTGAGGTGCAGCTCTTCTCGGATGGGCAGGAAGAAGACGGGAAATGCGCTGATGGTGATTCCGATGCCCACAGAGCCCATGACCGACGAAGCCAGCAATATTCGCCAGCCGTAGAACCAAGCCTTGGGAGAGGTTATCGGCATTGGGTTAATTCACACCTGGGGACGGATGGCCGACCCTAGTCAAAGAACGTATGCCCGTTACCGGTCAGGATGACCGTGGCCTCGATGCGCCAGCGGTAGGCCACCTCCATGGGGTCGGCGGCGAAGTAGACATCGCGCAGGTTGCGAGAGAGCTGACGGTCAATCAACGTCTCGGCGTTCTTGGCCCTGCCGTAGATCTCAGAGCCCTCACCGGCGCGGTCTTGCTCCCGGGTCAGGTACCAACGGATCAGGGTCCAGTTGGAGTGGATATACATGTAGGCCACTTCCTTGGCCTTGTGGTCCAGACGGGACTCTAGATCAGTGACCTTTCTCTCCAGAACCTCGATGCGCGATTGCCATTGGTCTACTGCCATGTTGTTACGTTCTCCTAATAAATAAGGCCGGTGCCCCCCTAACATGAAGGGGCACCGGCCAATGGTTGCTACCTAAACCGGGGGGAACTCTAGGCGTTGATCAGTCCTTGATCAATGGCCTTGCCCAGCAGACCCGGGTCTTCGCCTAGGCGAGCCCGGATGGCTTCAGCGGCTGCGCCAAGCTTCTCTAGGTTAAAGGCTTTGGCAGCATCGTCGAAGCCGGCTTCCTTAAGCAGGTCGGCGCCGTTCTCCTTGAGCTGATCCAGGCCCCAGGTAATCTGTCCTTCGATGTCGCGGACATCGTCGGGGAATTCCACGTGTGATCCGCCAGCGCCCAACTTGTCATAACCGCCGCGGTGCCAGTGGCCGCGAGGGCCGTGGGGGTCGTAGCGGATGGCCTCTACGCCGTTAACGTCGACGCCGAAGGTCGGGCCGCCCATCTTGCTCTTGAGGCAGCGCACCGGCCAGAGATAAATCGTGACATCTCCGGCTTCGCTCAGGGGTTGTACCAGTACTCGTCCCAAATATGACTCGCCGTCTATCATTGTAGCCATTTGTAAATCCTCCCAATCTTTAAAGCGTATTTAACACACCAAGCATTCCACGAGATATTAACATAAAGAGACTGTATGACAGAGGTCCGGGCTGTCAGGGTTTGATATCAAGCTTCTCGGACCCAGAAGATACACCAGATTGCTTTGCCCGCAATCAACAACCAAATACCGATGATGACAATGACGATTCCGGCCCAGATATCGGATTTGTACCGACACATAGATTGTGGCCACGACGACCCAGCACGCCATCCAACCCGCTATTATCAACCGATTTAAGCTGATTATTGTTGCCACCCACCATTTGTCCGAGGGATGCGATTCATTAATTGACTCCGTTGGCTATTGAGGCACTGCAATCAGCAACAGTTGCACCTAAACTTCATCGTCCACCGAGAGCACGCTACTGACAGTCGGCACCGGGATTTACAACTGCTCCCAAGTGAAAGTGGTGGACCCAATGACGTTTAGAACGTCACCGTCGTTTCTCATCTCCAAATCTAATGACATTTGAGCCTCGATGCCGTTGGTGCTAAGGACTCCGTTTGTATCCTGGAAAGAGGTCTAGCCGCTAAAGAACTCCGGTGGTAGGTCGGCCAGGGCTGGCACCGTTAATACGGCGGTTGGGTGGTCACGGGACATGGTCCGTTGGGTGTACCTATCGCGAAATCTCTAATCTCTGGTCAAAGTCAGCAGGCTTACTGATATCTCAGAGGGTTGTCAATCCAGGTTCAGTTGGCCGGGCAGCGCATCGATCCGCATTGCGCCGTCGTTAGCCAGGGGCAACCGGCTCAACTGATCCCCCACGGTAAATGTAATTGCGGCCCC
>Ga0209501_10003332_pt1 | contig 16172 bp, 14 predicted proteins | sample ArcticOcean_MG_C_4_FD_187434 | JGI IMG/M metagenome (GOLD analysis project Ga0209501, IMG submission 187434) | Marine microbial communities from western Arctic Ocean - ArcticOcean_MG_CB4_134 (SPAdes) (version 2) | ecosystem: Environmental > Aquatic > Marine > Oceanic | place: Arctic Ocean...
CGACATGATCCCAGTTTTCCCCTCGACGCTCGTCCTCCAGGCTGGGTCGCCCCGTTTTTCTTTCTGGTAAACAAAGGCCCATTTCTCGTCAAACTGGATCTCCTCAGTCAGGGGGGGGAAAGCGACCCCACCTCGTCATGAGTGCGTGCCGCATGACCGCCCGCCTGCCGATTCAGACGACACACCGTAGCCCGGTGGACTTTTACCCGACGCGCCGGCTGCCGCACGCCGCATCCGGCGGCGATGTGCTCCAGCACCGATAGCGCCTGATCTTCGGCTAAGCGGGATTGCCATAGGACCGAGCCTTTGCGCTCGGAAAAGTAGCGCTTGCAGGTCCGGCAATACAGCATGCCAATACGCTTGGGCTTACTGCTCCAGCCGTGCCAACGCAGATTACCCGCACCCCGTTGGCCGTAATCGGCACAGGAAGAATGTTGACAACAGAACGCTTCGAGCTCACGCAGGGCCGATCTCCTCTGAATACAAGGGCAACAGAAACAAACCCTTGAAGCTATTCAGAGTGATCCGCTACTCAGAGCAAAAACGTTAAGGTAAATCAGGACACCACCCAGAGACCAAAGCGGTGAGTATTCTGCTACTATGTTGGATGATGCCGGTTTGCGGCAGGTGGCATTGCGCCTCCACGAAGGGCAGATCGTCTGGGACGGACCCGGAGTGCGGCAGGTGCACTAGAACTTTATTTGCCCACCGTCATTACCTGACCCAAGGTCTGTAGTAAGCGGTCGTAGGTTACTGGTTTTTCGATGATGGCCTGAACTCCGTCAAAATCCGTCTGGCCGATGGCATAGCCGCTGAAGAGTATAACTTTAACGTGTGGATCGGTCTGGCGCAGTCTAGTCAACACTTCTCGCCCCGACATCAGTGGCATGGAAAGGTTGAGCAATACCAAGTCGATCTGCGCATGCGCGTGTGCGAAAATTTCCAATGCCAGGGGACCGTTTGCCGCCGGTACTGCGGTGAACCCGGCGCGTTCCAACATGCGGACTACCGAAACGCGCACGACTTCCTCGTCGTCGATGACTAGAATCGTACCGCTCCAGATCGGTTCTCGAGGCACGGGAATTTCTACCTGTGGTGCCGCGCTTTGGGAAGTAGCGGGCAAGTAGATTGAGAACTGGGTCCCCACACCTGCTTCGCTGCTGCAGTCTATCCATCCCCTGTGAGACTCGACGATAATATAGGAGGTAGCCAGGCCTAGACCGGTGCCCTGGCCCACCTCCTTGGTAGAAAAGAAAGGCTCGAAAATGCGGCCTCGTGTCTGCTCGTCCATGCCGCAACCATTGTCGGTAATGCGCACGCGGATATAATTTCCGGGCGTTGCGTGGGATTGGCTTTGCAGCTCATCGACGGTAAAATTGCAGGTGGTAATGCCAATGTCGATGCGCGGTTCTGCGGTCTGTCCTAGGGCATCGCGGGCATTGAGTAGAATATTTAATAGAACCTGTTCGAATTGGGCTGCGTCGCCCAGGATAACCGGTGTTCGCGGCAGCAAATCGAAGTCGACGGCGATCTTGCGGTCGAAGGTTTTGCGGCAGATGTCGGCGGCGGCGCCAACGATCTGCTGTAAATCCACGGGTTGGAATTCTCCCTTGGTTTTGTGAGTAAACACCATGAGTTGGCGGACGATGTCGGCGGCGCGTTGCGCTGTGGTCTCGGCGTCGTCCAAAGGCTGGTGCAGGTCCTCGGGCGCGTCCATGAGGGCGAGGCGGATATTGCTCATGATGCCTTGCAACATATTGTTGAAATTGTGGGCGATGCCGGCGGTGAGTTGGCCGACGGCTTCCATTTTTTGGGATTGGCGAATGCGCTCCTGGCCGTCCTGCACCTCGCGGTAGAGACGGGCGTGCTCCAGGGCGATGACCACTTGGTTGAGCAGGGGCTGCATGGCATCAATGCGGCTCAGGAATTCCTCTTTGTGTCTAATTTGCTACCCGTGGCCAGGATGACTAGGACGCGGTTCTCCTGTTTTACTGGAATGAAGTAGGAGGCGCGTCCTTGTCTGGCTCTCGGAGTGTCAAAGTGCGTGTCAAAGCGCTCGTCCCATTCTTCAATGACGCGCATTGCGCCGGTGCGGGCGACTTCGGCGGTGATATTGTTGTCGTCTAGGTCGTATTTGAGGCCTATCTCGCTGGAGTAATGCTGGTCTGGTACGGGGCGGCCGTCCACCATGCGGTAACGATGGTTGCGCACCACTTCTACCTGGTGAAGCTGGTGGTCCACTAGGGCAATCATCAGCGTTTCGAAGATGCCGGCGTTGACGATATTAAAGGCGAGATTGTCCAGAATTTCGTCCAGATCCAGCGATGATAGAGTGGTTTCGCCAATTTCCTGAAGCGCGTGCAGGAAACGCTCTTTTTCTTCGAGTTCGGCATTGCGCTTTTGCAAATCCTCGGTGCGCTGTACTCGGTCGATGGCTAGAGCAGCTTGGTCGGCCATGAGTCCGAGGAATTTCACATCGTCGTCTACGAATGGTCGCTGACTACCGCTGACCGATAGCGTGCCGATCACTTGATTGTTGAGGCGGAGAGGCACGGCGGCACCGCCGCCCCACCTACGCTGCTGCGGTTCTAGAGCACCTTCGTACAATTTGCGTGTTGCGGCGTGCATCTCTTTCTGTATGGCGTCGTAGCCGCTGTGGGCCATATAAGGTTTGCCGGTGGCAAAGACGTGGCCCGACATGCTTTCTCCGGGTTGCAGACGCAGTTGCTGAAATGTCTCCCAGTCAAAGCCGACCTGGGCTTGCGGTATCAGTGCATTCTCATCTTTGTCAAAGAGGAAGATGCTTGTTCTTTCTGCATCCAGCAGCCGGGCGACTTGGTTGACCACGGTCTGAAAGACTTCGTCGAGCCGGTGGGTGCCGGTGACTACGGCGATAGCGGCGGCCAGGGCGTCGGTCCGTCGAATCTGCGATTCGAGATCCTGCAGATCCCGCATGCGCTGGATGCCTTCCGAGAGGATGCGGGTCATGTCGCCAAGGATGTCGAGGTCGGCGCTTGAAAAGGCCTCGGCCTCGGGGCTGCTGACCGTCATCGTGCCATAGATAAAGGGCAGATCTACTATTGAGCGCGCCAACCTTTTCATGTAGGCGGATTCTTTGTAAAGATCCTCTCGCTCTAAATCCCGCCGGTAGACTACGGACTCGTCCTGCCAGAAGCGCAAGATATTGGCGCTGGCATCGCCCTCGACCACTCTTTCGTGCAACTCGCCAGCGCGGTTCATGGTATAAGCCGCTATTCTGGGAAGGGGCGTCGTCTCCTCGACCATATTTATGCTGCAGTAGTGGAAGGGAATCTCCAAGGAGCGCAGCTGGTGGTACATGCATTCGAGCACCTGTACCAAATCCTGGCTGCCCTGCATGCGCCAGATGGCTTCGCGCATTTCCAAGCGCGCCTGGCGCTGGGCGTCTAAGGGGTAGGTAATGGTGTTGTGTTTTTCCGACATATACTGCTAATTTCCTAATTGAGGGAGATACTGGGACATGGGCTCTCCGATGGAACGGCATTGAGAACTATAAAGAGTAGGAAAATTAACCGATCTTCACAAGAAAATGGCTTACGGCGGCGCAGTTATATTGGCGACTAAACGCATGGTGGCGATGAAACGCAGGTCCAGAGGATCGGGTATGCGCAGAAAGAATTCGTCGCTAGTTTCGAGTCCTTGACCGGCTGCCAGGTGCAGGGGCTGGCCGAAGGGTCTGAAGAGGTCTACCAGGAAGGTGTCTTCGTCGAAGAAGCGGAGTTCGTAGCGCAATTCTAGGTCGCGGTCTGAGAGATTGCGGAAGGCGATGTAGAAACGGCCGTCTATTTCCACCTGGTCGGGTACGGTGAAATCGTAGAGGCCCAAGTTCCAGTTTATGCTGTCGACTTGTACGGTTTGTTCGAGACCGGGGGGAAATCTCAGCTCGATTTCGCTTTTGCGGCTTAAGTCTCTAGGGCCAGAAGGGGAATTGGCAGCACCGCAGGCGGCTAAGAGGTAGGCTAGGGTGAGTAGGAGGAAATGGGCGCGAGTAATTTGCATGTATAAAGTATACAAGAAATAAGGAAAGTTGCCTCTTTGACTATGGAGAAATATAATATGTCTTTGTCACTGGCGCTTTTGTGGCGTTGTACGATCTCCCAAGGATTTTCGACAATTTGATGATAGCTAGGTATTGTAATGCAGGGAGAAAATTTGCGATGCGCGGGAACTATGGATTTGATACAGCAACAGATTGAGTATTATCGGGCGCGTGCCGACGAATACGACGAGTGGTTTTTGCGGCAGGGTCGCTTTGATCATGGGACCGAGTTGAACCAGCAGTGGTTTGATCAGGCCGAGGCAGTGCGGCAGGCGTTGGGCGAGTTTAATCCACGAGGCAAGGTATTAGAATTGGCTTGCGGGACTGGGTTGTGGACTGGCGAGTTGGCGCGTTATGCCGAACAGGTGGTGGCGGTGGACGCTGTGTCGGAAGTGCTCGAGGTCAACCGGGAGCGGGTGCAGTCAGAGCGGGTTGAATACCTGGAAGCCGATCTCTTTGCCTGGCAGCCCGAACCCCTGTACGATGTGGTCTACTTTAGTTTCTGGCTTTCGCACGTGCCGCCCGAGCGTTTTTTGGGGTTTTGGCAAATGGTGCAGGGCGCCTTGGCGCCGGGGGGGCGGGTATTTTTTGTCGACTCGCTCTACGATCGTACAACTACGGCTAACAATCACCGGCTCAAAGGGCGCGATGCGACCACGCAAACGCGCAAACTCAACGACGGCCGCACCTACGAGATTGTCAAGATTTATTACGAGCCAGAGGTGTTGCAGAACAGGTTACAGGAGTTGGGGTGGAATGTGGAGGTGCGGACGACGGGGAATTATTTCCTCTATGGTGCCGGTGGTTTGGGTGGAGGGTGAGAGGCGCATTGCATCTTTTAAAATTTATTATTCATCAGTATCTAATAGACCAGAGCGGGCCGTTGCATTGAGATTTACCACCTGGCTTGGAAGAGGGATAAAATGACTGAGCGGTCTTTTACTAGTATGTTGTACACTTATCCGTGGGACCTAGCCGACGAGGGGCTGGATGTGTCGCTGGGGCGCATTGCCGAGTTGACTGGATGCCAGGAAGTATTGCTGACGCCGTGTTACCATCGTTCGGAGTATTTGCTGCCGCACAATCCGCATCGGCCTATTTGTTTTGGCGAGAATGGAGCGATCTACTTTGCGCCGCAGCTAGAGCGTTACGAACAAACCCACATACGGCCGCGTGTTAGCCGAGAAGTGACGGATGCGGGGTATTTCGACCGCATGGTCGAAGAGATTGAGCGGCGCGGCATGAAGTTTTCGGCGTGGATGGTCTACACCTACCAGAATTATTTGACTGAACAATACCCGCAGTTTGCCAAGCACGATTGTTTCGGCACGCCCTACATCGGTCAGTTGAGCACGGCGCCGGCGGATGTAGAGGCGTATTTTGTGGCGCTGACGCGCGAGATCATCGAGCGCTACCAACCCGAGGCCGTGTGGGTGGAATCGCTGATGCGGCGCGGTTTTCCAGCCCCGGGTAAACGCCGGGGGGAGATTCCGCCGCGCTGTGCCTTTTTGTTGGCTTTGTGTTTTAATCCGGCGTCAATAGAAAAAGCCAACGCGGCGGGCATGGACGGAGAGGCTTTCCGGCACGAGGTGGCCGAGTGGGTGCGGCCGCAATTGGCGCGCATTTATCGGGAAGAGCAGCCTGTTGAGGCCGCTTGGATCGAATCTGCTTTTGACGGGCGACTAACGCAATATCTGGAGATCAGTTGTCAGACTACGACGGCGTTGTGGTTGGCGGTGGCCGACGTTATTCAACGGGGAGGGGCAAAGATTCTTACCAATCTAGCCGATAGCCAGCGGGCCCGGCTCAATGATTTGGGACCGCAGATCAATCGCCGCATCGATCGGGCCAGTCAGTCGCTGGTGGGCGACGATTTAGCCAGTCAGGTAAATCAGTGGAAGGCGCAAATGAAACCGGATGCAGAAGTTTTTGTGCCGGTCAGCAAGATGGGGAATGAAGCCGGGCCATTGATCGAAGAGGTCCAGGCGCTGGCCGCGGCCGGAGTTGGGGGTGTCACGTTCTATAATTATGGTTTGCTCTACGAGGAGCAATTGGCTTTTATCGGCCAGGCCCTGCGTTCGCTAAGTTGAAAATTTCCACACCTGCAACGCCGTTTTACCAAAAATCCAGGCGCGATCTTCGGCGCTTAAATCGGCAAAGTACTCCATCGGATAACGCAAAGAGCGGTCGTACCCCTCGCGCGAACTGACGGGCGGATAATCGCTGCCCCACATAACGCGCTGCGGCCCGAATGCCTCCACAGCTAGGCGCGCCAAAGGGGGCACGGTGGCGAAAGGGTAGGGCAGGCGACAGAATTCGCCGAAGCCGGGCAGCTTGATGGTCAGATTGGGGTGGCGCGCCAGCTTGAGTACTTGCTCGAATTGTTCGTACGGTGGTTGGACATCGACCTTGGCACCGGCCAGGTGTTCGATGACGATGTGTAGATTGGCAAAGGTATCGATGACTTCGGCAAATTGCGGGCTGAGCAGGGCATCCGTGGAGCAGGGGGCGCTGACGACGAGGTCGAGCTCGGCGGCGGTGCGCCACTGCGCCAGTGGGTCGGCGGCTTGGGCGCGGGAGGCGGCGCCCAGGCGAATACCGACGATACCCCTGGGCAGCCCAATGGCGTATGCGCGTACCGTCGTCGTCCGCCTCGACGATCATGGCCGACTGCAAGCGCTCTGGGTACTGCTGCAGGCACTCGACGTGGTAGCTATTGTCGGTCTGGCCGCCGTGCTGGATGAGCACGGCGCGTTCGACGCCAGATTTTTCCATGTGGTAGAGCAGGGAGTCGATGGGTTCGTATTTGTCGAGGCCGCTGTGGCAGTGGGTGTCGACTAAGGTCATTGGTGTGTACTCCGTATTTTTTTGAGTCGGCAGAGGAAGAAAGCTTCCATCGGGCCGTCGGGTAAGATGCGGATAGCGCGGCCTAGGTCAGGGTGCAGTTTTTGATCCTGCCATTGGACTAGGCCTTCCTGAACATTATCGAGCGGCAGATTTATTTTTTCCACGCTTAAAGTATCGGGGAATTTATCCAGAATGTAGTGGATCATTAATTCGTTCTCTTCGGGGGCGAAAGTACAGGTTGAGTACAACAAGATACCGCCTGGTTTGAGGCATTGCACTGCCGAGAACAGCAGGCGTTTCTGTTTGCGCTGCATCTCGCGAATTTTTTTGGCACTCCAATAAGCATAGGATGAGGGATGGTGTGTGTTAAACTGGCCCTCCGAAGAACAGGGTGCGTCTAGCAATACCCGATCGAATAACTCTGGGCATTGTTTCCATACTTTAGTGCCGTCTTTAAGATAGGTCTGCACATTGGTGGCACCGTACGTTTCGAGGTTGGTTTTAAGACGAAAGAAGCGGGAGCGAACTGATTCGACGGCTGATATTTTCCCCTGGTTATCCATCATGCCGGCCAATTGGATGGTCTTGCTGCCTGGGGCGGCGGCTAAGTCGAGTATCCATTCGTCTGTTTGCGGCTCGAGAATAAGGGGAGGGATCATGCTGGAGGGGTTCTGGATGTAGAGCCGGCCTTGGCGGCAGGCAGCGTTTTCGGTTAGGGCGCGGCGTTGGTGGGCGGGTATGGTAAAGGCGTCGGTTTTCCAGGGCAGGGCGGTGGGGGTGAATTCGGCGCTGTCTAATTCTTGTTGCAGGTCTGTAGTATTGGTTTTGAGTGGATTGACACGGAAGGTTGTTTGGGGTTCTCTATAGAATGTTTGTAGGCATTGTTGGTAGGAGTTGGGAGGTAGGATGAGTTGTAGGCGGTCGAGAAAGGGTTGCGGTAGATCTTGCGATGTTGTAGATGGTTTGGTACACATTATTGAAGGATTATCGTTGGTTCTGGTAGTGGACGGTCCGGTAGGGGGCGGTCCCGACGCTCATTCTCGCCCGGCTCCTGCCGGGCTCCGAGGTCAATCCCCCCTTTCCGCTGTCCTGCGGACAGGGGGGATTGAAACCCGCTTTGGGACCACCCCCTACCGGACCTATGCTAGACGTTAGTTCTTTACGTAAGTACCTATAAGTACTATGAAACTGCATTGGTTGTTGCCTACCTTGGACTCGCTGCTGGTTGAAGTAATTCACAACACAGAAGATAAGGCTTTTCCGCCGATTTTATACCAACTGTATTTCGAAACGCCATGAATCTGACGAAAACGTCTATTGAGCGGTTTGGGGTCCTTGCCGGCGGCGGTTTGTGGGGGCGTGGCCGGGGGCAAAGGGCGGCCGGGCATCACAGCCGCCAGGCTGTGGGGGAGCCGGGGTAGGGCAGGTCGCCCTTGGGCATCACAAACCGCCAGAGGCAAGGATCCCAAACCGCGTTACACACTAACGCCCATTTCACGCTCTTCGTCCTACAATTGCCATTACATACCTGCAGCATAGGTAGCATAAGGTGCTTGGTCTGGGACTTCGACAATGAATATGCGAGCTGAGTTTTGTACATCAGTGTGGATTTTAGTCTCGCCTTGAGCCAAAATAAAATCGCCTGTCTCAAGTTGCAAATCGCCTACTGACACTTGCCCCTCTAAGAGAAAGGCGCCGGCCGTATATTCATTGGTTAAATTAATCGATTGTTCACCTGCCTCTAAATCTACTTGCCGCACTTGGACTGGCGTATCCAACTCGAATGGTGACCCGGCGCCGATGATCGTCTTGGTGGCTACGCCGTTGTTTGTTTCTACCGGGAAGACAGCGGCAGGGTAGTCGTCGTAGGTGGCCGGTTTTTGCATGCTCTGTTGCAGGTCGGGATCAAACCAAATCTGGAAGATGGCGCCGCCGGGGTTGAGCCGTTCGGCGTGGGTGATGCCGGTGCCCGAGCGGATGATCTGGGCGTCGCCGGCGCTGAGTTTGATCCACTTCTGCTGCTTGCTGTCGTAGTGTTCGATGGTGCCTTTAACAATGAAAGAGCAGATCTCAAAACCGCGGTGCGGGTGCTCGGCGATGAGTCCGCCTTCGTCGCTCCAGGCGTGGGCCCAATAGAATAGGGTCGAGAACGATTTGAGCGGCGAATCCTCTTGGGGAAAAGCGACGGGTTTGCGCTCGAGAATGCGGTTATTGTCGAACGCGCCCGGGGTTTGTTGGTGCGATTTGATTAATTGGAAAGACATTTTAATATCTCCTAATGGTTTAATGTTAAGCGATTGAGGTAAAAAAAAAGCTACCTGGTTCAGTCCGGCATCGCGCCATGACTTGCTTCTAAGAGTAAGATTGGCACTTCTCCGTTACCAAAAAAATAACCGATATCGACCTAATCTATGTTTTTGTTAGTGGTTTTTTTCATGCAATAGCGATTTGTTTTGCGCCCAGCGCCTGGACTTTTAATCTTTCACTACCTAGAATCGATTTACGCAGGGAAAGAGATTCCATCCAGAGTCCGCAAGGCAATAGAGAAGGGAATGAGGCATAATTCATCATGGAATACAGGTCAATGACCCAGGATCAGATAGCTTACTTTCGCGAACACGGTTACGTCCGCATCGGAAAGTTGCTCGATGATGAACTCATCGAACAGTTGCGCCACGAGTATGATCGCCTGTTCGCCGCGGCCCGGGTCGACGGGCGCTACCGCAATCTGGCGATGGACGATACCGACGACATCGATGCCAAAGCCAATGCCGACGGCCAGATGTTGCAGATTATGCAGATGGGCGAGCGCAGCATTCTATTTCATCAGCTGCTCTACGACCAGCGCATCCTCGACATCGTGGAAGACCTCATTGGTCCCAATATTCAGCTCTTCCACGATCAGGCGCTCTACAAGCCGGCACATAATGGCGAGCCCGTTTTTTGGCACCAGGACAATGCTTATTGGCAGTGCTTGCCGGCGCAATTGGTCAGTTGTTGGTTGACTTTGGATGATGTCGATGTCGAAAATGGTGCGATGCACGTCATGCCCGGCTCGCACTTGCGCGCCACTGAACACCAGCGCTCGGCAGAGACCGGCGCCTTGCTCGATATGGGCGATCAAGTAGATGAGTCGAAGGCTGCCGTCATTGACCTTCCCGCTGGCGGCGTTATGGTGCACCATTGCCAGACTTGGCATTACACCCCACCCAACCGCACCGAGCGCCAGCGCCGGGCATTTGTGATGCATTTCATGCCACCGGGTACGAGAAGAAACACGGGCGAGTTTCTGGGAGTCTCATTCGCGCGGCCGCTGTTGCGGGCGCGCGAATGAGGTCATCCCAAACCAACATATATAGAGTTGGCTAGGAACTGCGCCAGGCCTTATCGAGGGGGCGGTGGGTGTAGGTTTTTGGCGTGTCCCCTTCAAAGTCGGCGACGGTGTGGCCGTCGCCCTGGAGAATGTACTTGTAGATGGTCAGCCCTTCCAGGCCGACGGGGCCGCGGCTGTGCAGGCGGTTGGTGCTGATGCCGACTTCGGCGCCCAGGCCATAGCGGAAACCGTCGGCAAAGCGGGTGGAGGCGTTGTGCAGCACCGAGGCCGAGTCGACGCTGCGCAAGAATTGCTGTGCGGCGTTGGTGTCTTCGCTGACGATGGCGTCGGTGTGGTGGCTGCTGTAGGTGTTGATATGGGCGATGGCTTCTTCTAGGTTGTCGACTACCTTGATCGAGAGAATATAGTCTAAATACTCGGTGCTCCAGTCCTCTTGGGTGGCGGCGATGACGCGGCCGTTGTTGCCGGCCAGGGAGCGGGTGCGGCCGTCGCCGCGCAATTCCACCTTTTCTTTTTCGAGGGCGGGTAGGGCGCGGTCGAGAAAGGCGGCGGCGATGTCTTGGTGTACTAGCAGGGTTTCGGCGGCGTTGCACACCGAGACGTATTGGGTCTTGGAATCTACGGCGATGCGCACGGCCTTATCGAGGTCGGCAGTGGCGTCGATATAGACATGGCAGATGCCGTCGGCGTGGCCCATCACCGGGATATTGGTGTGGCTCATGATGTACTGGACAAATTCGTTGCCGCCGCGCGGAATGATGAGGTCAATGTCGTGGTCGAGGTCGAGGATGGCTCCGACGTCCTCGCGCGTCTCCAGCAGGGTGAGCCAGCCGGGGGGGATGCCGTCGATGGCGGCTGTGGCCGCGTCGATGATCTGGGCTAGAATGCGGTTGCTGGCGGCGGCCTCGCGGCCGCCTTTGAGCAGGACGGCGTTGCCCGATTTGAGGCAGATGCAGGCGATCTGTACCAGGGCATCGGGACGCGACTCAAAGATCACGCCGATGACACCAATGGGCACAGAGACGCGGTAGAGATCGAGGCCGCTGTCCAATTCGATGGCGCTCTGGGTTTGGCCCAGGGGGTCGAGCTGGGCGCGCACGCTGTGCACCATTTCTACGGTGGCGGCAAATTTGGCACCACCCAGGTTGAGGCGCTTGAGCAGGGGGGCGTCCAATTTACCCTCTTCGACCATGGCCTCGGCCGCTTCGATATCTTTCTGGTTGGCTGCCAGGATTTCGTCGCGGCGCGTTTCTAGAGCGGTGGCGATGGCGTCGAGTGCCGCGTTGCGCGTCGCCTCGGTAGAAATGGCCAGGACTTGAGATGCCTGGCGCGCACCCTGGGCGCGCTGGCGGATTAATTCCGACATATATCAGTCTTCCAGACCGTGGGCTGTAGCGGCGGACAGAATGGATTGCAGGGTATTAGTGACGCGTTGCGGATCGTCCACTTTGCCTTCGCCTAAAAGTACATAGTCGATTAGGAAATGGGACCACAATTTTAATTTTTCAGAGTCGCGATTGCCTTTGAGCAGATGGCCCATATTGACGATGATGGGGTGTTTGGGGTTGACCTCGAGCACGCGCTTGGTAGCGGCGAACTCGCGGTCGGCCATTTTCATCAGGCGCTCCATGTTCTGGCTCATGCCGCCCTGGGGTGTTACTAGTACACAAGGGCTGTCGGTGAGGCGATTGGATTCTTTGACGTCTTCAACGCGTTCCTCCAATTCCTTCTTGAGAAAACTGACCAACTCGATGCGCTCTTCCTGGTTTTCGTCGGTGACGCCTTCGAGTTTGACCTCGTCATTGCTCAAGTCGAGATCGGCCGCGTCGGCTGCCTGAAATTTCTTGCCGTCGAAGTCGGGCAGGCTGTTGACCACCCATTCGTCTACCGGCTCGGAGAGGTAGAGCACTTCCAGGTCTTTCTTGCGGAAGGCCTCCAAAAGCGGGCTCTGGACTATGGCCTGGTGGTTTTCGCCGGTGAGGTAATAAATGTGCTCTTGGTCGGATTGGGCGCGGTCGACGTAGGTCTGCAGCGACACCAATTCTTCGGGGTCGTCGCCAAAGGAAGAGTGAAAGCGGAATAGATTGGCCAAATCGTCGCGGTTCTCAAAGTCCATACTGATGCCTTCTTTGAGCACGATGCCATAGGCGCGCCAGAAGGTCAGGTAGTCCTCGGGTTTGTTTTTGGACATCTCGTCGAGCATCTTGAGCACGCGCTTGACCAGATTGCTGCGGATGCGGGTCATAACCGGGTTGTCCTGCAGCGTCTCGCGCGAGACGTTGAGCGGTAAATCGTCGCAGTCGACGATGCCGCGCATGAAGCGCATATAGAGCGGCAGCAACTCGTTGCAATCGTCCTGGATAAAAACGCGCTTGACGTAGAGGTTGAGCGAGATTTTGGGATCGGGGGTGAAGAGCAATTGCAACGGCGCCTGTTTGGGCAGGTAGAGGATGCTATAGAACTGAATGGGGGCGTCCACTGCCATGTGCTCGTAGGCCAGGGGGGCCTCGTTGTCGCTGGTGAGGTGTTGGTAGAATTCGTGGTATTGCTCTTCGCTAATTTCATTGCGCGGCCGGGTCCACAAGGCCGAAGTACTATTGGCCTGTTTGCCGGCTACTTTGATCGGATGGGCGACAAAGTCGGAGTGGCGGCGCACGATGGTTTCGATGTGGTGCGCGTCGAGGTATTCCTCGGCGTCATGGCGCAGGAAAATTTTAATTTCGGTGCCGCGTTCCTTCTTGTCGGCGTTGGCTAGGGTGTAATTGCCGTCGCCGGTCGATTCCCACAGCACGGCCTGGGCATCGGGATCGGCGCTGCGGGTAGTGAGGACGACGCGCTCGGCGACCATAAATACTGAATAGAACCCGACGCCAAATTGGCCGATGAGGTCTAGTTTGCCCTCTTCGTTGTCTTTATTGTCGGCCAGTTTCTTGATGAATTCGGCCGAGCCGGAGTGGGCGATGGTGCCAATATTGCCGTTGACCTCCTCGCGCGTCATGCCGATGCCGGTGTCGCGGATGATAAGGGTTTTGGCTTCTTTATTGATCTCGATCTCGATTTGCAGTTCGGCATCGGGGTCGGTAAGGTTCTTGTCGGTGAGCGAGCGGAAATGGACCTTGTCCAGCGCGTCTGAGGCGTTGGAGAGCAATTCGCGCAGGAAGACCTCGGAGTGGGTGTAGAGCGAGTGGATGAGGATCTGTAAGAGTTGTTGGACCTCTGTTTGGAAAGCGCGTTCTTCTACTTCGGCGCCGCCGCTCTGAGTTTCGGTAGTTTCGGTGGACATAGTGGTGTGACTCCTCTTGAAATGACTATACGGCTGTGCTATTGGCAACACAAAAATGTACATAAGTTGCTAAGATTTGCAAGAGTTGGACGATAATAACCTTGTTTGTTGGGGCGGGGAACCTATCTTTTGTTGTTATGACGGCTATTGAAAATACGGTTTACGACCTCATTATTGTCGGCGCTGGACCGGCCGGTGCCACTGCCGCGCTCTACGCCCAGCGCCAGGGGTTAAAAACGTTGCTGCTCGACAAGGACAGATTTCCGCGCGACAAAATTTGCGGCGACGCGCTTTCGGGCAAATCGGTGGCTATTTTATTGGAGCTGGGGCTGCTGGAGCAGGTGCGGGCGCTGCCCGGGGCGGCGATTAACCGCATTGTCTTTGGCAGTCCAGACCACTCGGCAGTGGATATTGATCTGAGCCAGCACGTTCTGCACAGCAGTCTCACTGACCAGGAGCTGCCGATGGAGGGTTTTGTCATCCGGCGGCAGGTCTTCGACCACTTTCTTTTTCAGCAGGCGCAGCAGGTGGCCGACGCCTGCGTGGAGGAATTTTCCGTGCGCGATCTGGTGTTTGCCGACGGGCAGGTCTGCGGGGTGCGGGGCAGGAAAGCGGGCAGCGATGAGGAGGTAGAATACCGGGGACGTGTGGTGCTGGGATGTGAGGGATTTAATTCGGTGGTGGCGCGCAAGACGGGACTGTACCGACACGAGAGCGAGCACTGGCTGGTGGCTCTGCGTTGTTATTATGAAAATGTAAAGGGATTGACAGACCAGATTGAACTGCATTTCGTCGATGAAATATTGCCGGGGTATTTCTGGATTTTCCCTCTGGAGAATGGCTACGCCAATGTGGGCATTGGTCTGGGACATAACGAGATCAAGGGCCATAATACCGACCTCAAGGAAGCGCTGCGGCAAGTCATTGCCAGCGATGCGTTTTGCCAGCGTTTCGCTCAAGCCCGGCCGTTGGAGGAGCCAGTGGGGTGGAATCTGCCCATCGGCAGCAAGCGGCGGCAGGTCCACGGCGCTGGTTTTTTGCTGCTGGGCGACGCGGCTGGTTTGATCGACCCTTTTACCGGCGAGGGCATTGCCAATGCGCTGTATTCGGCGCGTTTTGCGGTGCAAGCCGTGGCCGAAGCATGTGCAGCCAACGATTTTAGCGCCGCTTTTTTGCGGCGCTACGAGCAGCGGTTGTGGGCCTCGTTGGGCGACGAATTGAAGATCAGCACACAATTGCGGCGCTTGGGGCAGCGGCGTTCTCTGATGAATCTGGTGATCCGCAAAGCGGCCCGCAACGCCGAGGTCAGCGATTTGATTTGCGGCATGCTGGCCAATTCGGTGCCGCGGCGGCGGCTGGTCAACCCGCTGTTCTATCTAAGACTCTTGTTGCGCTGAACTGTGTGTACCTAAGCTTGGAACTCGGTTATAACGAGGAGTAGTGCAATGTTCTGTCCCGATTGTAGTGCTGAGTATTGGGAGGGGTTCCGCATCTGCGAAGAGTGCAAAGTTTTTTTGGTGGAAGATCCGCCACTGCAGATTGATCCCAGACGTATTGTCTTTGTCACGGTGATGGCTAGCGGAGACGCCACTTTGCTGGCCATAGCCAAATCGTTGATGCAGGATGCGGGTATCTACTACTACGCCAAGGGGGAGGGTTTGCAGGACTTGTTTGGCTTGGGGCGCATGGGTTTCGGTTTTAATCCTCTAGTAGGTCCCATCGAACTCCAGGTGGAAGAAGAACGGCAAGAAGAGGCTAGGGAATTGCTGGCCAAATTGTTGGAGGAAGAAGTGGAAAAACCCAAGTTTTCGGTGATTGGACCGCAGTGAGGAGGCCATGAGGAAGTGACCACTGTAGACCGCATTTACCACAATGATCTCTTTGTGCGCGCTGCCCGTGGTGCCAAAACTGAACGCACGCCGGTGTGGCTGATGCGCCAAGCCGGTCGCACCGATCCCAATTATTTGGCGCTGCGCCAGCGGGCCGGGCTGCCGTTAGAAGAGCTCTTCCGCCATGCCAAATTGGCTGCCGAAATTTCTCTCCTGCCACGGCGGCTGGGCATCGATGCTATCATTTTCTTTCAGGACATCCTGACGCCGTTGGCGCCTATGGGAGCGCATTTTGTTTTTGCGCCGGGACCGGTGTTGGAGCGGCGCATCGAGACGGTCGAGCAGGTTGAGGCGCTGAAACTCTACGATGTAGCTGCGCATATGGGCTTTGTCGGTGAGACCTTCGAGCGGGTGCATCAATTGCTCGAAGGCGAGCTGCCGGTGCTGGGTTTTGCCGGGGCGCCCTTGACGCTGGCGGTGTTTATGCTGGAGGGTAAAAGTTTTGGCGACAGTGCTGCTGCGGCTCTGGCATTTATTGAGGAAAACCCAGAGGTGACGCACCGCTTGCTGGATAAATTGTCCGAGATGACCATTGCCTACCTCAAATATCAGGCCGCAGCGGGGGCGGCGGCAGTGCAATTGTTCGAATCGGCGGCGTTTTTGCTGACGCCGGAACTGTACCGGGAATTCGCTCTGCCCTACCAGCAGCGCATCTTTGCTGCGCTCAAGGGGGTGGTGCCGACGATCCAATTCGCGCGCGAGTGGACGGATTTAGATGATCTGGACGCGGCCGGGGCGGAT
>Ga0209501_10003336_pt1 | contig 16164 bp, 13 predicted proteins | sample ArcticOcean_MG_C_4_FD_187434 | JGI IMG/M metagenome (GOLD analysis project Ga0209501, IMG submission 187434) | Marine microbial communities from western Arctic Ocean - ArcticOcean_MG_CB4_134 (SPAdes) (version 2) | ecosystem: Environmental > Aquatic > Marine > Oceanic | place: Arctic Ocean...
TTGAATTGAATGGAGAAGACTATGGCTGGACTAGAGAAGGCGGTAATGTTGGAAAATATAAAATATTGATAGTAGAGATGGGGAAGGTGATAGTTGAGATGGGGAAAAAGACGCTTGTCTTGGTGATGTTGGCGGATACACAATTTGAGATTAAGCTATGAAATTAATTTTTCTTTTGATGATTTTCTCTTTTTCAGTCGTTTATGCGGAGCCGAAAACAATAGATAATTCTCCAAAACTTTGCTTGGAGACAATTTACAAAAAGAATTTTGATGCAGCTCCAGAAAATGCACCGAAGGAACTAAATCAATTATTATCAAAGTGCATTGCGGAAACCAAGATCAAGGACTTCACTCATATAAAATGCAGTTGTATTCATCCTAAAGATGTGGACGCCTGCATTTTCAAATTCATTTCAAAATACAAATTTACAAAAGACGAATATTTCCATGCTGTGGCTTATCACTGTGAAAGGATGTTATGGAGTGGTTTTCTAAGTGATTGAATTATGAAGGGTAGTCCAGTTATTTCACAACAGTCTGACTATACAGTTTTGCAAATCTCTCAGGAGGCTATCCAGAACTGTGATACCTCAGAATATGTGACCCTGCTACATGGAATTACAGGCTCCCTACAATCGTTTGAAGTTGCATTCCAGAGGTATGTATTCTTGATCTCTGGTTATGATGACGATCCAAGAGAGTTGTACCAGATACCTGAGGTAGTCAGCTTCATAAAAGACCTGAACAGCAAACTCCCTTTCTGGCTATATTTTGTTAACACTTCAGATAAAAGGTTTTTCTCATGGATGATTGCCTGCCTCTGCCAAGCAATGAGTCTGGATCAGGATGAGGAAACTATCTATGCAGACTTTAATGCTGAAGCCTACAATGATCTTATTGAGTACCAGTTCAGCAATATTGTGAAATTGATGTCTGGATTGGAAATGGGAGAGTCAATACAGGAGAAGGTGCTAAAGGAGCTATCAGCTAACTTGGCTTCACTGATGGTTGTGGAGAACTGAAAGGATGAAGCAGGTTGGTTTGACTACCCCACTAATTCTTCACAGTCAGACACCGTCCACAATATTCCCAATTCTTGTAAAAAAAACAAAATGATGCTATAAATTGGGTTCATCTGAATCAGAACTGTAAAAAAATTTGGTCAAATGTCTTTGAATTCTGTTTTGAAACAATTCCAGCAATTCCGCGTGATTCCGATAGTTCGTACCAGTACTCCTGTTCGGGCAGCTCCTGCATCTCAACCAAGCCGGTGTATAACAACCTCATCAGTTACCTGACTGACGCTCATGCCAGTACGTCATGGCCACAAGGGTGCGCTTAAGGTCTGGGTGGATGGTTGCACTGAGTACGGGGCGTTTCACATAGTTGTCTCGCCTAGGGACTCGGACGTTGTTTCTACTCAATTTTGGAATGATTCTCTCAGTAGTCATTAGTTTAAATTCCGTCATCGCAAAAAAATTTATAAACCCCTTGACATTAATTTAAATTAATATATAATGTGTTTTTTATAATTGTCACCGCAGTAATTTATAACTGTCACCGCAGTAAATGGATTAGAAATAAATTTGATCTAAATATAAGTGATGTTGTAAATTATTGTCTCAATCTTAGTTGAAAAAGGAATAAGGAGGGAACATGAAAAAACAATTTGTTAATAAATTTAAATGTTGTTTAATAAATTCATTTTTAGTTTTAGGAATTATTTTTGTAACAGTCCCAAGTAGTGTAGAAGGGAAAACTTTAATTGCTCAAGTTACAGATGTAGGCGCATTAGGAGACAAAGGTTTTAATGATGGGGTAAAAGCTGGACTTGACAAAGCTGCTGATGAAATGGAATTGAAGGTAGTTGTCCTTCAATCACGTAAGGACACCGATTACGTTCCTAACCTCTCACAAGCTGCTGAAGCTGGGGCTAAGATTGTGATGGCTGTCGGATTTCTCCAGACAGATGCCTTATTTGAGGTAGCTAAAAAGTATCCAAATACTATATTTGGGGGGGTGGATATTGCTTTTCGTGACGCCAATGGGAATCCGGTACATCTAAACAATGTCAGGGAAATTCAGTTTCGTGAAGAACAATCTTCTTACTTGCTAGGTGTTCTTGCTGGACACATGACATTGAATGGAAATAGTAATAAGCTCAATCCCGAGAACACTATAGGAGTAGTTGCAGGTATAAAGATTCCACCGGTTGATCGTTGGGTCGCTGGATACTGTGCAGGTGCTAGAGCAGTTAATCCTAATATTAAGATTTTATTGACTTATACAGGTACTTTTTCAGATCCAGCTATCGCTAAGGAAGCTGCCTTAGTTCAATATGATCAGGGTGCAGATATGATTTTCGAAATAGGAGGGGGTGCCGGACTTGGAGTTTTTGAAGCTGCAAGAGAAAAAAATCGTTTTGCATATACAACTGATCTTGACAAAAATCACCTAGCTCCCAATCATATCTTAGCTTCAGCACTGAAGGATGTCACTCAAGCAACATATCTTACAGTCAAGGATGTAATGAACAAAAAATTTAAGGGCGGTCTTGCTTACTACGATATCACTAATGGAGGTATCGGTCTATCTCCGTTCCATGGTCTGGATTCAATTGTACCACTTAGAGTCAAAGATGCAATTTTAGCCGCAGCGAAGGGGATGTCTTCTGGTGCTATAGTTCCGCCGACAACACCAGAAGAAGTTCCTTGTCTTTAGTTTCTGTTTTGAATACAAAATAATTTTTTCATATAGAATTATTTTTACACCACGATTTAAGAGGGTAACTAAGCTAATCTTGTTAAAGTTTAGTTGTTCATTTTGTCCCACCCAAAATCTTGGTGTTATTGTTTTTATTGCCTAAATCTTAGCTTTTACACAAAGTTAAAATCATTTAAAAATTTAAAAAAACAATAAGTTAATGAATAAAATTTTGGGTATAGATATTGGTGGGACTTTCACGGATTTTCTTGTTATAGACGAATTCGGCAAGACCATAATGGAAAAAGTTGCATCAACCAAAACGGCTCCCTATGAGGCAATAGCTGAGGGATTAAGTAGACTTAATCTGAAGGCTAATTCTCTAAGTCAAATTAATTACGGTACTACAATAGCTACAAATACTTTACTTGAACGTTCAGGAACTAGAACAGGACTTATTACGACTAAAGGATTCAGGGATATCATTGAGATGCAACGTTGGCATCGCCAGTACCTTTACGATTTGCACCAGAGTCGTCCTAGAAGTCTGATAGAACGAAAAGATCGAGTTACTGTTGAAGAAAGGATTACCTCAGATGGGAAAGTAATTTTTCCAATTGTTGAATCTCAAGTAGTAGAAGCCATTAAAAAACTTGTTCAACAAGGAGTCGGTTCAATCGCTGTCTGCCTTATCAATGCATACAAAAATCCTGAACATGAGAACAAGATTAAGGAAATAGCGCAACTAAGTTTCCCTGAATTACCAATCTCTATTTCTTCCGAAATATGTCCAATTATAAGAGAGTTTGAGCGAACAATAGTCACCGCAATCAATGCCTATACTCAACCGATATTTAAATCTCACTTGGATTCATTATATTTAGAACTTCGCCAAGATGGATTTATGGGGGATTTTGGGGTTATTCAATCGAATGGAGGCACAATATCCGTCGATGTGGCCAAAGCAGAACCTGTTAGAACAGTTTTATCTGGACCTGCCGGTGGAGTGATAGGAGCCTCATTCATTGGCCAGCAAATTGATGAGCCTAACCTTATTACACTTGACATGGGAGGGACAAGTTCTGATGTTTCTATTGTCCTGAATGGGCAACCAGTGTTTAGCAAAGAGGAAGAGATTGAGTGGAATATTCCAATCAGCCTACCAATGATTTCAGTGAAGACTATTGGTGCTGGTGGGGGGAGTATGGCATGGGTAGATGCTGGTGATGTTTTAAAAGTTGGACCACAGAGTGCTGGATCTAATCCTGGGCCAGCATGTTATGGAAATGGAGGAGTTGAGCCAACTTTGACCGATGCACAACTATTGCTAGGACGCCTTACCGAAACAGGATTGCTAGGAGGTAGGATTCCCTTAGACAAATCTCTAGCTACAAAGACATTTAAACAAATCGAAGATCAAATGGAATTAAAACTTATTGATGTTGCCGCTGGTGTAATTAGAATTGCAAATCAGAGGATGATTGAGGCAATAAAGTTGGTAACTATTGATCGTGGTTCTGATCCTCGAGATTTTGCTCTGTTTGCTTTTGGTGGAGCTGGTCCCCTCCATGCATCAGAAATTGCTAGAGAACTGGGAATTGGTAAAATCGTCATTCCTCCTTCTCCAGGAGTTCTTTCAGCTCTTGGTCTTGCAGTTGCTGATATTAAGACCAGTCAAATAACATCAGTTAATATGAGCTTTGATAAGCTAGAGTTTGAATCTCTCGTCCATGAATTCAAAATACTTGAAAATAAGGCATCAAATTTACTAGATAGTCATTCAGTACCAAGCAAAAAAATGTCATTTTTACGTTCTGCAGATATTCGTTATGAGAATCAATCTTATGATTTATCCGTTCCTTTAGATAATTGTTTCAAAGATGGATTAGAAAGTTGGGCAGAATCATTTCAGGAGTCACACAAGAAAAATTTTCACTTCTCAATGCCTGATGCGATACCTTTCTTAGTTAATATTGAAGTTACAGGTGTAGGAAAAAAAACAAAGCCCCAAATGAATTCGAGAAAAACTAAATCCAGCGAGATTAAGGCTATCAGCACTAGGAAGGTATATTTTGTCGAGTCAGGAGGGTTCTTAAAATCATCTGTGTACAACAGAGAAAATTTATCATCTGGGGATAATTTCTACGGTCCGGCAATAATTGATCAATTTGACACAACTACACTTATACCACCAAAATCTTCTTTTAAAATAGACTCACTACAAAACATAATTATTAATCTCGGAGAATAAATTGGTAGACAAAATTACCTTTGAAGTAATAAATAGTTCCTTAACTGCCATATGTAGGTTGATGGGTAACTCGCTTTATAGGACAGCATATTCAACAATTATTGTAGATTGTATGGATTTCTCTTGTGCAATTCTCGATCGAGATGGAGAGTTGATTGCTCAACAGGAAGGATGTCCGATACATGTTGGGACGTTACATTCCACTGCCAAACATGCTTTCGAAGAATACGGAATAGATAACATAGAACATGGAGATATACTTGTTGTCAATGATCCTTATAGAGGTGGTATTCATCTTCCCGATGTGACTCTTTTTGCACCAATTTTTTGTGAAAGTGAGATAGTTGCTTGGGTTGGTAATCGTGCTCATTGGCCCGATATTGGAGGAACCGTACCAAGCAGTCTCGTTGCGGATGCTACAGAACTGATCCACGAAGGGCTTCGTATCCCTCCAATCAAGATTCGCGAGCGAGGCAAGAGAAGGGAAGAAGTAATTAGACTTATTATGTCAAATGTACGAGCACCAAGTGAAAGGCTAGGTGACTTAAACGCTCAAATCGCGGCTATTGATACTGGTTTGAAACGTGTATTTGAACTTATTGAACGAAACTCACTCCAAACAGTATTAGATGTATTTAAAGAAAGTCTTCTTTACGCTAGAAGAAGGGCTGAGAAATCTATTAAAGAGATCCCAAAAGGAGTTTATAAATTTGAAGATGTTATGGACGACGTAGGTGTTTCGCTTGACCCAGTTCCAATCAAACTAAAGCTAACAGTAAAAGGTGATGGTAACATTCTAATTGATTTCTCAGGAACTGGCAGACAAGTACCAGCACCACTAAATTCTTCAATTTCGATGACCAAGGGCTCAGTCTATATTATTTTAAAAGCATTGTTAGATCCAAGTGGACCATCAAATTCTGGTTGGTATGATTTAATAGAATTTGATGTTCCTAAAGGTAGTATCCTCAATCCTGATTATGATGCACCAGTTTTTGGTGGGGGAATTGAAACTGGTATGCGTGTTATGGACTGTATTCAAGGAGCATTAGCACATATATTGCCGAAAACGGTAACAGCTGCCTCTTATGGGACAATAGATACTACCTTTTTGACTGGAATAGATCCGCTAACAAGAGAACAGTGGTTGTTTAACGATCCAGTTCCAGGTGGATTCGGTGCGGGCCATGACCATGATGGCCTGAATTGTTGTATCGGTCTTGTTGCAAATGTTAAGGATGTTCCGATAGAAGTTGTAGAGTTGAGATATCCATTACGTTTTCATCGAAGCGAGTTGCGTGATGATTCGGGTGGAACTGGTAAAAATAGAGGCGGACTTGGTGCAGTACATGAGATTGAAATTCTGGCTGATGATGTTCAAGCTACAATCCAAGCAGACCGAACCAGAACCGCACCATGGGGAATTTTTGGTGGTGGGCCCGGTGCAAAAACTAAGTATAGTCTTATTCACGAAGGAGGTTATGAAGAGTTAATCGGAGGTCAAGAGGGAAACAAATACGAAAGTGCAAAAAAATCCGCTATTCCTTTGAGGAGGGGCGATATTTTGCGAATAGAATCGGCAGGTGGTGGTGGTTATGGCAAGCCTCAATCACGTCCCAAAGATTTAGTCCTATCAGATTTGGAGAACGGTTACATCTCAGAAAACACTCCCCACCGAGAATACGAACTATAGTAGTTTCATAATCTTTCCATTTTTACAGAATAAGAAAGCTTTTTCATCCTTCCAAACTTAGATTCTTATTAAATATAGAAATTTGTATTTCTGTTCTAAAGAGTTTCCTTCAAATTTTAATTATATCAATTTTATACATACATTACTTAAATATTAAATGTTTCAAAACATTAATATAAAGATATCAAAACTTAACTTAGAAATTTTTCTTTCCCCTATAATTTCTATCTTTGTTGCGTTCTTTCTTGGCGCAATGTTGATGTTATTGTTTGACAAGGACCCTGTTGCAGCATATTTTGCTTTATTAAAAGGGGCTTTAGGTAGTAAATTTGCCATTTCAAATACTATTTCAAATGCCATCCCGCTAGTTTTTACAGGATTAACTGTTGCAATAGGATTTCGTGCAGGTTTGTTTAATATTGGTGCTGAAGGTCAACTTTTAATAGGAGCACTTACTGCAGCATGGTTAGGTACTTTGACAGGAATAAACGGATTTCTACACATTGTCATTATACTCTTTTTTGCTTCAGTCTCAGGAGCATTGTGGGCCCTTCCTCCAGCAATTTTTAAAGTCAAAACAGGAGCTCACGAAGTCATTACTACGCTTATGATGAGTTTTATAGCAATACATTTCGTAGAATTAATTTTACGAATTTTTTTAAAAGATCCTTTTAGTTCTTCAGGAGCATCAAAGGCAATTTCTAAATCTGCAGAGATAATTAATTTGGGTGAAATTTTCCCATCTATACCAACAATATTAGAAAATATTCACACTGGAGTTTTTCTCTCATTGTCTGCTGCTTTTTTCATTTGGATTTTTTTAAACAAAACAACGTGGGGATATGAAATTAGAAGCCTTGGAGAGAATCCTGAGGCATCGGAATTTCATGGTATAAGTAAGGGGAAAACCATTACAATAACTTTAATTTTAGGTGGCATGCTTTCTGGAATAGCTGGTGCTATTCAAATTATGGCTATCCAGCACAAGCTTTATGCTAGATCAGCCGTTGGTTTGGGATTCTCTGGAATCGCAGTGGCTCTCCTCGCGAATAATCACCCTTTATGGGTGGTTCCCTGTGCTTTATTGTTTGGTGCCCTTCAGAGCGGAGCTGCTCAAATGCAATTGGTCGCTGACGTTCCAATTGAACTTGCTGAAACAATACAAGGTACTGTGGTTTTTGTAATTGCAACTCAAGGACTAGTTAGTATGGGTGTTAGGGGATGGAAAGGACATGATTCATGAACTTCGAATATTTTCTCGAAAATTTATTGACCCCTGATCTTTTTGTTGCACCAATTAGAATTGCTACTCCAATTGCACTAGCAACTTTAGGAGCAACAATTTGCGAACGATCTGGGATCATAAATATTGCTTTGGAGGGCAAGATGCTAATGGGAGGCTTTGTTGCCGTAGCAGTATCATATTCATCAGGAAGTTCTTTGTTAGGCCTTGTTGCAGCAGTTACTGCTGGTGGATTAATGGGGCTGATAATGGCTTTTGGTGCGATCACACTTAAAGCAAATCAGGTAGTTTTGGGAGCTGCACTGAACATATTTGCTGCAGGACTCACAGGATTTCTTACAACGGTGATTTTTGAATCACCTGGTGCCTCGGCGAGAATTCCAGGACTAGAACCTATATTTATTCCTGGATTGAGTGAGATACCATGGATAGGGAGAATCATTTTCTCCCATACCCCAATTGTTTACATGGCAATTTTCCTTGTGATATTAGGCCATTTTTTTATTTTTAATTCCCCTTGGGGTACATGGATCAGAGCTGCCGGAGATAGGCCTTTAGCATTACATAGTGCTGGAGTGAACATTACAAGTGTAAGATATTGGTCGGTTATTGTTAGCGGTTGCCTAGCATCACTAGGAGGAGCTCATTTGACTTTAGAGGTAACTCATCATTTTACAGTAAACATGAGTGGAGGAAGAGGTTTTATTGCTTTAGCTGCTAATATTTTCGGGAAATGGACTCCACTTGGAGGAGGAGCTGGATCTTTACTTTTTGGATTAGCTGATTATTTGAAGTTGAAAGGCGCTATTTTTCAAATCGCCCCTGAGATTCTTTTGATGTTACCATTCATTTTAACGTTGATTGTTTTAGTTGGAGTTATGGGACGAGCTACAGCACCAAATTCCTTGGGCCAACCATATGATCCACAGTCTCATTAGAAGGTGTAGTGTCTGATTTAGCTTTACAAATGGTTAATATTACTAAGCGTTACGGAAACGTTATCGCCAACGATAGAGTTTCCATCGACTTGCAAAAAGGTGAGATTTTAGGTTTACTTGGTGAAAATGGGACTGGTAAAACTACTTTAATGAAAATTCTTTTCGGTCTCATTCAACCTGATGAAGGGAAAATAGTTATTGATCGAGCTGAGCTTAAGGTCTCAAACCCTCAAGTTGCAAGTGCGATGGGAATAGGAATGGTTCATCAACATTTCTCACTTTCTCCAGATCTGACTGTTTCAGAAAACATAGTTCTTGGTTTAGAACCTACCAGAAAATGGTTACTTTATGATTATCAAAAAACATATAAAATAACGCGTGAACTATGCAATAGGTTTGGACTAGAAGTAGATCCACTTAGCCCCGTAAAAAAATTATCCTTGGCTCATCAACAAAGGGTAGAGATTCTCAAAGCATTATACAGACAAGCAAAGATTCTTATTCTGGATGAACCTACAGCAGTTCTGGCTCCCCAAGAGATAGAAGACTTGTTCAGAGTTATTCGTGAACTCTCCAGAAAAGGACTATCAGTAATTTTCATCAGTCACAAATTAGTCGAATTACTAAGATTAGCAGACCGTGCTATTGTTATGCGAAAAGGTAAAATTGTTGGCAACAAATTTATAGTAGACACAACCGAGCAAGAATTGGCTCATCTAATGGTTGGGCGAGAAATCTCTTCTAACAAAAAACACCTTTTAAACAAAACTGGTAACGAAGTATTGAAATTAGAAAGTGTGGTTGTCTCAGAAAGAGGAATCCATAAACTTAAAGAGGTGTCTTTGGCAGTACACGAAGGAGAAATTGTAGGAGTAGCTGGAGTTGATGGAAATGGACAGACTGAACTGGAGAAAGCTATTTTAGGATTAATTCCTGTTAATTCTGGATCAATTTTATTATACGGCGAAGAAATTAAATCATGCTCAACCCGATTTCGATTAAAGAAAGGAATCAGATATATCCCACCAGACCGACAAAATCAGGCTCTTCTTCTAGAATTCAATTTAGCTGACAATTTAATTTTGGGTACGCACTGGCATAGACCTATTGCTAAACTTGGTTGGTTAAAACCTAAGTTAATTCTTGATAATGCAAAAAAACTTTTACATCGGTTTGATGTTCGCCTTCCTGATCCTTTTCTTGCAGCAAGGAGTCTATCAGGAGGTAATCAACAAAAATTAGTTTTAGCTAGGAACCTAGGAGCTAAACCTAAATTGCTTATAGCATCTCAACCAATAAGAGGACTAGATGTTGGTGCAATTGATTTCGTTCATCGAGAAATCCGTACTTTGCAAGATTATAATGGTGCCATATTACTTATTTCACTTGATCTAGATGAACTTATTAAGTTAAGTAGTCGAATTATCGTTTTATATCGTGGTTCTATTGTAGCTGAGTTTAATCAGAAAGAATTTGATAAAACTCAAATTGGTATGTTCATGGTGTCTGGGCAATCAAGTTAGAACAGGACGTTTTAAGAATTATTTGAGTGATGTCATGGTGCTATCTTAAAAACAAGAATACTTTTCATCCCAAACCTGACCAGCCTTAAGCTCTCCCAGAAAGAATCGATGAATGGGGGTGGGGTCACAAAACGGGCATCATGCGCTACACACACATCCCATCAACCTACATGGGGTGGGAATACATTGTTAACATAAGATAATAGTAACTTATAATCTTTAAATCATTACTCAATGATGTTATAATTTTATTTAGTGGTTCAGTGTAAATGCGTACATATCTTTAAGTTTAGACCATGAACAATGATCGTTTGCTTTATCGACGCTGCATATTGCAGCGAGTCCATCTTTATTATTACTTAACTAATACTTGTAATATTAACTAGCTTGACTTAATCTGCCTAATATTATTCTTTACATTAAAATAAGGTTGTGTTCAAATACCTTTTGTTTAGGAGATATATGTTTGGATTCATAATATATCAGCAAGGGTTATCTATACCGGTAGGTCAGCAGTCAAAAAAAGATACAAGAAGAACTCAAAAAATCAGAAAACGGCATACCAAACAATTCGTCGATACCTCATCAATATCCTTGGCTGGATTACGAAGACTAGACGATAATTCGGCTTATGAAATGGTTACGACATTATAACATTTGGACCAGGATCTATAGAAGCTGTGGTTCATGGGCCAAATGAGCATATAGATATCCCCAAAATCTTATCGATAGCACAAAAATATATGCTTTAACAGCAGTTAATTGGTGTGCTTAAAAATCCTTAATGAAATAAATTTTGATTTTAGCAGTATTCTGAGTTCCAGATAAAACAAATTTTATTTGGGGTAATTCACAAGAAAAGTTTTAACTTTTAATTATCACTATCATCCTTCTATTCAAATTTTCTTTAAGATAATAGTTCGTTTCCCATTGGTTTTAACAGTAAGTAGCGTAAGTCAGCAAGATTTTATCTATAAAATCATAGTTGGAACTTTCTAACATAACTTAAATCTTTCTTCAGACTTTTCTGGTCCAGTACCCAAACAAACATAACAATCTAGCCATGTTTGAAGCATGTAAGAAATAATCATTGGAAATGGACTAATCTCATCGCTTGTGTCTTCTTTTTATAATTAAATAGTAACTGACATTATAATTATATTTGCAATATGGTTAAATAGACGATATTTCCAAAACAGTGTAAATATTTGAAATAAAATGCCTGAAACCGTGATGACAGTTAATGGTGAAATTGATTTAGATTCACTAGGAACTACTTTAATGCATGAGCATATTTATGCTAATAATTCTGGATGGTGGCATTGCCCTTCATGTGAAGACAAGATGGATTTAGCTAATAGCAATGTCAACATGAATATTTTAGGTGAATTAAGAATGGATCCATTTGTAAACAAAGATAATATAGTTTTAAATGATTTAGGTGCTGTAACGGATGAACTCATAGAATTATATGAACTCGGGGGAAGAACAATTGTAGACCCAACAAATATTGGAATTGGGAGGAACCCTAAAATATTAAAAAATATTTCTAAGAAAACAAAGCTAAACATTGTGATGGGCTCTGGATTTTATTTACAGCCAACTCATCCAGGATATGTTAAAAAAATGAACAAAAATAATATTTCAGAATTAATAATTAATGAGTTTGATAATGGAGTAGACAATTCAGGGATAAAAATTGGTTTGGTTGGAGAAATAGGTATAAGCAAAGATTTTACGAAAGAGGAAGAGAAAGTTTTAAGAGGAGCTGCAATAGCATCTCGAGAAACAAAACTACCTTTAAGTGTGCACTTGCCTGGTTGGGAACGACATGGTAAAAAGGTTTTAGATATTGCTAAAGAAGAAGGATGTTTAAATAAACAAATTATTTTATGCCACATGAATCCTAGCCATGATGACCTAGATTATCAAAAAAACTTGGCTGATAACGGTGCTTGGATTGAATACGATATGATTGGGATGGATTTTTACTATGCCGATCAAAAAGTTCAATGTCCATACGATAATGAAAATGCAGAAGCTATAAGAATTTTAATTGAAGAGGGTTACATACGTAGTATTCTTTTTTCTCAGGATGTGTTTATGAAAATGATGCTAAAAAAATACGGAGGATTTGGATACACTTACATACTTACTCATTTCAAAAATAGACTAATTAATTTAGGAGTATCAGAAAATCAAATCAGTGAAATATTGATAAATAATCCAAAGGAAGTTTTTTCTTTTGATATTTAAAATAAATTGAGTCATGAAATTCAATTTTATAAAACAATACATTTTTTAAAAATCAATTTTTTTATTGAAGGTAAATACAATATTATGAATTATCATTTCATCCCATTAAACTTTTTTTGATATTATCTAAATATATATCTTTATAAATCATATAAATCCTTAAAAAATAATTATGAAAAAAATTTTATTGGTGGGAGAGTCTTGGATTTCAAACGCCACCCATTTTAAAGGTTGGGATCAGTTTTCAAGTACAACTTTTCATTTGGGTGCAGAAGAGCTAATAAGTTCGATAGATTCATTAAAATTCAAGATTGAATATTTGACTTCACATGATGCCGCCAAAGATTTCCCTAGTGAAATTGAAGATTTACAAAAATATAATGCAATTATTTTTAGTGATGTAGGTAGCAACACTCTTTTACTACATCCTAATGTATGGATCCATGGTGAAACTTTCCCTAATCGCTTAAAATTAGTTAAAAAATATGTTGAATTAGGCGGATCCTTTCTAATGGTTGGTGGTTACCTTAGTTTTCAAGGAATTAATGGTTCAGCCCGTTACAGGACTACACCAATAGAAGATTTGCTGCCAGTAGATATTCTTCCATACGATGATAGAGTTGAAGTTCCAGAAGGGTTTAATATTAATATTCAAAACGATCATCATCCGATTTTAAATGGATTAACTGGGAAATGGCCCTCTTTGTTAGGCTTTAATGAGGTTAAAGCAAGTTTTGGAAGTCAAACCCTTATTTCTGTCCCAAAGGAAGTTGGAAGTCATCCATTATTAGTTTTAGGTAAATGTGGTTCTGGTAAAACAATGGCTTGGATGTCAGATATTGGGCCTCATTGGGTTTCCAAAGAATTTCTAATATGGGAAGGTTACAAAAATCTGTGGAATCAAATAATTGAATGGTTAGTTAGTAAAGATTAATTGCTAAAAGAATGAAGAATTAATTTTAGCTTTAAATTTGTGTCCATAACGGTGTACCTCAATAAACTCCACTAAATTAAACCCATCATCACCTGTGAGTGACCCCCACCAATTCTTCACAGTCAGGTTCCTTCCACAACCTACCCCCCTCTCAATACATAAAGTAGTTAGTCACGTTTCTTCCAGAAGGTTAGGAACTCACCCGTGTTGCTTAGAGTTTCAGTCAGCTAAACCAAACCCTGTCTTCGGGCCTAGAACACTTGGAGGTTTTGGTAATTGTTTTTCATCTCTTGGCCACGCTACAGGGAGTCCAGGGCCTGCAATAAGATCCCCCTTTTTGATCCCGTCTCTATCAAGATAGACTGAAAAATCATCTCTGGTCCTACGACAACCATCTGCCATGTAAACGGTTGTGAAAACCCGGCGTGTTTTATTTGTTCTATTGGCGTCAGCTGTATGAATGGTTAACGCGTGGTGGAAAATGACTGAGCCTTTTGGCGCTTCGATCCAGACCAAAGGTCTACTCGATACTTGAGTGTCCTTTAGTATGTCATATGGTTCTTCATCTTTTAAGTGGCCGATGTCTACGAACCGGCAGATTCCCAGTTTATGAGATCCTTGGACGTAGCCCATTGCACCCCCGCCTAGTTTACAACCATCAAAAGGAATCCATGCGGAGACCAGTCTTGGTTTATCGACTGGCCAAAAAGGATAGTCCAGGTGAGCGTCAGTTTTGCGACCTCCTGCCTCCTTGTACAGGGCTTGATCCTGCCAAAGCCTAACACAATCAGTTTCAAGTAAGTCCGCTGCGGTAGCACATAGTTTTTGATGAAACGTTAGAGGCCTTAACGGGACATTGTCTTCCCAAAGTCCCATACATTGTACAAATGTCTGTTCGTAGAGGTTCTTATCTCCATGGCTTCGATTATCATCTACAGTTCGGTACCGCACAGCCTTGTCAACTTCTGAACCGAATCGATCAAGCTCTTCGTGGGAGAAAAAATCTTCCACTAATAAAAACCCGTCGATCTTAAAGCGTTCCACCATAGCCTGCGTTAACTTACCCGTTGAAATTTTCGTTGTTTTGGTTTGCATAATTAATTTTAACTTTTGGCTATGGGCTCTCAAAAAAGTAAGAATTGATAGAAAAAAATTCAACATTTATTCAAAGTATGAAACATAAGATACATCACCCTCTCCAATAAGTCTAATCATACAAATCACAGTTAATTGAAGACTATTCTCCAATTGTTTTGCCGAATCTTCCGTGATACGTAGCGTAAGCGGAGTTATATCGTCCTGTATTGCACATAACTGCTAATCAGAGTAACATTTAAGGTTAATAAACCAATATTGCCTTAGAGGGCGTTTTGAGCATCTTTTGAAGAATCCCCCTATGTATCTAAAGAATAGATTGGTTTCGCCCCGAAAATAAGCCTAATAATCACATGAATTTATCTCGATAGTTAGGAATCAACTAATGCCAGTACTTTCCAAGGGAAATCTTAAAATAGATTATACTGAAGATGGTGTTGGGCAAACAATAATACTTATTCATAGTTCCATAAGTAATAATCAACAGTGGCGATTACTTGTTAACGCTTTAAGAGATCGTTTTCACGTTTTAGCCATAAATCTATTTGGATATGGTCAGACATCTCCTTGGACTGGAAACTCTAATCAAACTCTTTACGATCAAGCTAAGCTTGTAATTGAGCTCTGTTCTACATTTACGTACCCCATTTCAATTGTTGGTCATTCATTTGGAGGATCAGTAGGTATTAAATTAGCTGCTATTTTAAAGGATAAAGTTGTAAGAATGGTTCTTTTAGAGCCAAATCCGTTCTACTTGCTGAATCAGCATGGTCGAATTGGGGCATATAATGAGAGTCTGGAGTTGAGAAACTGCATAAAAAAATTTGGATCAAAGGGAGAATGGGGAAAGGTTGCTGAGAAATTTGCTGATTACTTTTTAGCTGATCACTCATGGGAGGGAATGCCTGAGAAGCATCGGCGGACATTTATTGAACGATTGCTTCCAAATTTTCATGAATGGGATGCTGTTATGAACGAGGAAACAACAAGCAATGAACTAAAAGATATTTCAGCAAAGACCTTGATCGTAAGTGGTTCAAATACTAGGAGAATATTCAGGGAAATCGTTGAATTACTTTCAAAAGTATGTCCAAACTGGACATTCACAGAGCTTGCTAAGGTTGGTCACGCGGCCCCAATAACTCATACAGCTAAAATAAATAAAGTTATAGAAGAATTTCTTGATGGTAATCTATGATTAAGTCCAAAAAATAACATCATTTGAATGAAGGGGTGTGGGGCCACAAAACGGGCATCAAGCCTTATATATATCATCCCATCAACCTACACGGGGGAGAATTTCGGTTTATTAACTTAAGAGTAAATCAATGTCACATGGTCATGCATTGATTGTAGCGATTACATCAATTTGGAATTTTATGAAAAAGATTGTTTATGTTGATATGGATAACGTGTTGGTAGATTTTCAGTTATGAATATTTTTTTACGTTGTATATTTATAAACTGCTTTCTATTAATAGCAATGCATTCTTTAATAATTGCTAGAGAAGGTAATGAAAATGACT
>Ga0209501_10003348_pt1 | contig 16125 bp, 20 predicted proteins | sample ArcticOcean_MG_C_4_FD_187434 | JGI IMG/M metagenome (GOLD analysis project Ga0209501, IMG submission 187434) | Marine microbial communities from western Arctic Ocean - ArcticOcean_MG_CB4_134 (SPAdes) (version 2) | ecosystem: Environmental > Aquatic > Marine > Oceanic | place: Arctic Ocean...
AAGAGCCTGCTGAGGAACCTGCTGAAGAATCTCCAGAGGAACCATCTGGAACTACTACAGCAGCCCCAGTAGAGCCTGAAGCAACTACTGCTGAAAGTGAACAACCCATAGCTGAAGAACTTCCAGAAGAACCAGAAGAACCAGAAGTTGACCATCTTCAAGAAGCCGTTGATGCCCACGCACGTATTTCTAAAGAGATACGACAGAATATAGCTGCTTCTGACGCTGCTTTTCCTAAGGATATGGTAGATACAGCTAATGAGTATTTGCAACAGGCTAAAGATGCTCCTCCCAATCAACAGCATGATTTAATAGCTAGGGCTAATAGACATTTAGAAGATGCTGATAGAGATTATTTAGGCCACCGCCCGAAGGGAGAACATCCTATAGCAACAGCTACTCCTCAGAGGGAAGTCTCTCCCCATAGTCCTAAAGCATTGGAAGAAGCAAAAGCGGATATGCTTGCACACATCAAAAAGCAAGAGGCTTCGCTGAAGGGGGCAGTTTATGCAACGAACCGTTATATTCCTCAAGGGTGGCTTAATAAAGCTACGGAAAGCATAGAAAATGCAGCAACTGATGGTGAGTTACATCAAGCTTTGCAACAGGCGCATGAAGGTGTTCAGAATGTGCAAAAATATTATAATGATAATCTATATTCTGGTAGGAAAGAACCCAAATTAAAAACCCCTGAAGAAGGGCATCCAACACATGAGGCTGAAATTAGTAATCAATTATCTGATGAGTACCGTAAGGACTTTGATGATTTACCTCCTGTGGACAAGAAGAAGATTACAGAAATATACCAAGAAAATAAAGAAGATAGACGTAAAATTTTTGGTGTTAAGATAAACTCTTTGCAAGAAGCTAAAGACAATTTCAAGCAGGTAGGTGTTGATTTAGGTAATGCACTTAAGCGGATTGTCAGGAACGAAAAGGAAGCTCCATTATCTGAGAATGAACAGAAAGTTCACAAATTCGTGAAGGAAGAGTTCTTGAATAGGTTAAAGGTCAATCTTAAGGAAGACTCCTTAAAGGACTTCCAAGATAATTTGAAGAATGATGGGTCTTCACCGACGGGGTTTAGTGAAGAGCAATCTGCTAAAATCATAAAAGAGTATGGAGATCAGATTGCCGAAAGGAAGCAAGAACATGAACAACACATAAAAGATAATGAGGATGTTAGAGCACTTCCTGAGTACCATGAGTACCATGCAGTGGTTCCTAACATTCCTGAACCTCGTGGTGAGGCTCCTAAAGCTCCTGAACCAGAAGCTGCTCCTAAAGCTCCTGAACCAGAAGCTGCTCCTACGCCTACTGCGGACGCACAACCAGCTGTTGATACACCAACACCGGCTCCAACGCCGACTGCGGTTCCTACGCCTACTGAGGAAGAACGTACTGATGGTGTACTACAACCCTCGTTTGGAAGTCGAGAGCATTTAGCTGATGCTCAAAAGTATCATGATAGGGTAGATAGCCATACGGCTGAGTATAAGTCTCTCTTTGCTCCAGGCTCTCAGAAAGCTGTGGATGCGTGGGCTGACCCTCACTATCATCCCAATGCTAGAGCCATTCAACGGGATAGTGGGTCAAATAGTGGTAATTATGAATTCCATCAATATGATTATGATAAAGGGGAAACATCTGTAGAACAAGGCAATGAAGGGGATACTAATATTCCCCATAGACAGAATTCTCTGTCTGAGGATAGTGTTAGTACTCCTCCTCACGTTCTTGGATTAAGCCCAGAGCAGCAACAAGAATACAGCAGTATACACACAGCCGTTCAAAATGCTTCAGGAGATTCTAGATTCAAGGGGCTTGCTAAACTTGATAACCGGAGTCCTGAACATGCAGCATTGATTGACCGTGCTGTTAAATTGGGTGATTCGTTCAAAGCCTCAGGACATTCGCCAGAGGGGGGGTCTTCTTCTTCTCTGTTAAGCCATCCAGATTTTGGAGCTAATTCAACAAACCTTCATACGGGTACACTATCTGGTGACGCATCTTTTGAGAAGTCTCCTGAAGGCCATCACTTTGTCCCAGGTGTTGGGCATGTGAATACGGCATATATTAATTACATACAGTCTAAACTTGAACCAGGCGATGCATTTCATCATACAGGCGTAGCCACTGATGACAAACGGGTTTCTAAAGCTGGTCAGCAGTCTCTAGTATCTAACCCTGATGGAACACCAACTGGGAAGGGTGTGCTGGTTACTAAAGATGGTGTTCATCCTGTCGGTAGTATTATGGGCGAAGAACATACTAATGAAACTCAAGGCCCGATAAGTAACGCACATATCAGAGAAACAGACTTAGCAAATATGTTACACGTAGCTACAGGAGCTGCATCTGGGGAGAAGCATTCTAATGTTACCCAATATCCAGATGGTAGCCACATAAAGAATTGGTCGCAAGTCTCAGTAGACAGTGGGGGTCATGCTGGAACTTCTTTTCCTCCTGCACAGGAGGTAACTCCGCCTAAGCAACAGTTCGGTCAAAAGGTTGACCAAGGAGTTAAGACGGCTGGAACTGCCTTAGGTAGACTTGCTGCACATGTAGTAAAACCCGCAGCAGATGCAGCAGCCAGGCAATATGTAAAAGGCAAAAACTTTACTCCTGAAGCTGTAAAACAGCAAACTTTTGGGTCAGTAGCTAAAAGAGGTGCAGCCAACTTCTTAGGTAAATTCCCAGGAACTGATGCATTGTCTACCAGTCTTACTGGTATGACTCCTCAGCAGGCAGCAACTGAAACAGAGAGTTTGCAAAAGCTCCTTATATTTGTAAATGATACTAAATAGTTTTACTGATAGATGTGGTATAATATACTAGAGGTGTTTATATGGACAGCATTCCTATACAAAAGATAAGTTCACAACTAGCTGCTTTACTATCAGCTGCGGCTGGTTGGGCATTGAGTGGTGATGTAGTAGGTAAAACGGGTCAAATGACTCGTGCTCAACAATTAGAGTGGGAAAGAGCTATCCAACCTACTATGAAAGATATGGATGGTGAGGATGCGGAAGAAGAAATATTTAAATCTCTCCAAGACTGGTGGATAGAAGAGTATGATATACAAAAAGAACATGCTCCAATCCCTCCAATAATGGGAGAGGTGTTTGACCCTGTTAAACATAGATGGACTAAACCGGAAAATGTTGGGAAAACAGTTGTGGAAGTGCAAGGTAAAAAACGTTACCGTGGAACGGGTGCTGGAGCGCATGAGCATTCTATTGCTGGTCATGGCTCTGGTAAAGCTCGGTTGCTTGAAAGGGGTAGACGCTATAAGGCACCCGCTGACAAAGGGAGAGTCCGTTTCCACGACCATAAACCTGGCGACCCACCTAAAAGTAAATCAGAGATAGCTGAGGGCAAACAAAAAAAGAAGCATGATATAATAAGAAGGGCATTAAAGCCGTAAGGAGATAGCATGACTATACAAAGAAACAAGGCAGTTAAAAAGTCAAAGGTCATTGTAGACACTAAGAGTGTTGATGTAATTGAGGAAGTTGTAATTGAAGAAGCTGTAATTGAAGAGGTTGTTAGCCCTTTGCCTCAGCTGTATCAATCTACTGTATCTATTAAAAAAGGAGCTGTTGTAGAGATTATAGGACATATTCAATTTTCTGATACTACTGGAGAACTAACTGCTATCCCTAGCAACAATACTAAGTATGGTGTAGATTTGGGAGTAGTTGTATCAAGTGGTATTATTTCTAAAACAGACTCTTCCGTGGTTTTTTCCCCACACACAAAGACATGGCTACGTAATGTCCATAATGGAATTCTCCCACGAGGGTGGGAAGCTACGGAGGCATGGAATCGGGATGAAGTTTAGTGACTATTTAAATGCTGAACCATCCCCCAAAAAAGTTACTCAAACTTTTAATGTGCGGGATGAGAACAGAGAGTCTATTCTAGAGAAAAAGCTAGCTCAAGCGTCTAGTGAGCTAGCATCTCTAGAAGATCAGACCACTGAACTACAATCCCTACAAAAAAGTACTTCTAATTTAACCAGAGAAAGAAGTGAATTAGTAATAGAATTAACTAATACTAAGATTAAACTAGAAGAAGTTAGTAGCCAAGTAGATAATGAAGCTACTTTAAGACAAAGTATTAAATCTTTAGAACGGCAAGTAATAACACACGAAGAACATTTTGCGGAGTTAACAGAGAAATCTGATAAAGATGTCTCTCTTATATCTAAACGCGAAAGAGAAATATTGGAAGTAACGGCTGATAAATTAATGTTAGAAACTTACCAAAGGGAATTAAAAGCCAACCTCCAATTTGCTGAACAAAAGAAAGAAGATTCCATAGGTGAATTAAACTACATTAAGAATAAATTTTTTGAGGTTGATGAATCCGCTAAGGAATTAATGAATAACTATACAGAGGCACAAAAAGATTTAAGTCTTGGTATAGACCAAAGAAGAGCTTTAAGAAATAAGATACAAATATTAGAGGGTGAACTAGAATCTACTCGTAACCTGAGTGCTTCTCTAAATGATAGTGTGACTTCTGTACAAGAGTTTTATGCAGCTTCTCAAAACAGACTCCACTTTTCAGAAAATAAGTCCTCTAAGTTAGATGACACAGTAAATACTCTAGTACGTACAGTAACAAGTCTTGAACAAGAGAATAGTTACTTAGTAGATAAACAGAAAATGCTAGAAATAGCCTTAGCTAAACCTAAATATGTCTCTCAGAATAGTATAGCTAAACGAGAAGGATTTAAAATTCCTCTTGCATCAGCTGCTTTAAATATTCAGAAGAACTATTTAGGGACTGGACAACCGACACTTTTGAAGTTTAGAAATAAGGAGTCCACTAATGACAACACCTAGTAGGCCGTGGCGACAAGAAATAGAGCTACTGCAAAATTACTCTAAGCATAAAACTTTTACGATCGAAACAGATTCAGCTTCCGCTAAAACTGTAGTGGATTTATCGGGATTTATGGAAGAGTGTAATAAAGTTTCTTTGATAGTGGAATTGGCAGATGCCTACCTAGAATTCGATGATGATGCGACTACAGCATCTATGTTGGTTCCACAAGATGAAGGGTATTTTGATGACTCAGTGTTTATCGGGAGTAAGATTAGTGTGATTAGAGCAGGGTCAGTAAATGCACGGGTACGTGGAATAATCTGGGGGAGATAATATGCCACTATTTAAAAAGGCGGTTAGGGGTGGACTTTCCTCTAGCCAAATTGTTGTAGCAGATATCAAAGGTGGGGTGCTGGATATTGATTTAACATCCGCATCTTCCGCTGATGATACTCTAGCTTCGGCTAAAGCTATTAAAGCATATGTAGATTCAGTGGCAGGTGTTAGCACGTTAACCGCTCTTACTGATACTACTATTGCTGTTTCACCCGCAGATAATAATCATTTACAATATGATAGTGGGACTAGTAAATGGGTGAATAGAGCCTATATTGATTTTGATAAGCTAGCATCAGAACCAGATGCTCCAGATGTAGAAGAAGGTAGGCTATATGTTAAACAAGTTGATGGAAGTAATAACGCATTAGCAGTAAAAATTAAGAAGGCTACCTCAGTAGTAGAAGTAGAATTAACTTCTCCAGGCGCAATTTGTGGAGAATGTGGAAGAGAGGATGGGGCGAAAGACCCTGTTTTTAATTTCCAAACAGGTACAATAATAGTAGAACTATATTGTGGACATACATACGAAATGGATATTCCCGCTTGGAGGAGGATATAACACATGGCAATTAAATATTTAGCTGGTAATAGAATCACTGGTACTTTCTCAGAGAGAACAGGATTAGCTTCTGGTGTTACTGATTATCTAAATGATGGTACTCTCTGGTTAGAGTTAGTTACTAATGATATGTACAAGTGGGATAAGGTTGCTGATGCTTGGGAACTGATTACTGGTAATCTTATTGCAGAGACTTTATCCAGTAAAACTTTTTCAGACGCGATTACCTTAACTGAAATATCTGTTCCAGGCACTCCTGCTAGCGGTACGTTTGTCCTCTATCCAAAATCAGATAGTAAGCTGTATGGTAAAAATGATGCTGGGACTGAGTATGACCTCACGGTAGGTGCTGGTGCTTCTTCTCTAAGTGGCCTTTCTGATGTAACCCTTGGTGGTGTTACATTAGCTGCTGGTCATGTTCTTGTATATGATGGAAGCTCTGCATTTTTAAATAAACCTCTATCTGGAGATACTGGTACTACTGCGGCATTAAGTTCAGCAGGAGCATTGGATATTACAGCTTTAACAGTCTTAACTGACCTAGATTTAACGGCTGGAAATAAGACTATATTCGATACGGTAGGGGCAAACACTATAACCTTTGCTGCTTCCGGTACTCAAACCACATTCCCAGGAAATGTAACTGTCTCTGGTAATTTTACAGTTAGTGGCACAACCACTACTGTTTCGACAACCAATACTATAATTGCAGACCATCTACTTGAATTGAATACTGGTGCATCATCTAATGCAGATGATGCTGGTATCATAATTGAACGTGGTTCAACAGGTGATAATGCAATATTTGTATGGGATGAAAGTGCAGATGGGTTTCTAGTAGGCACAACTACTGCTACTGCTGATGCTACTAGTAACATAACCATAGTAGCCGCACCATTCCAAGCAGCAGCTATTACTGGAACTACTGGAACCCTTACGGGTCTACTAACAACTAATAATAAACTGCTTATAGATAGTGCAGATTCGGCATTGACCCTATCAGCAGACGGACAACTATTGCATCTAGATGCACTTACCTTTACTGATGGTACGACTTCTGGTTCAGGTACGGCTGCTCAGAATTATGCATCTGTGAATGTAGACCAAGCTACTCTAGCAGCTACGAATTCTAGTGTAACAACTACTAGGGCTGCAACAGTAAATATCGTTGGTGCCCCAATTGCTAGTACTAACATGACTCTTACCAATACATACGCTCTGTATGTAGCTGGTGGAGCATCCCACTTCGTTGGGGCTGTAACGGGTGCCGCTGCAATAACAGGAGCTACTCTAGTATCGTCAGGTCTTACTACTGCGAATAGTTTAGCAGTTACGACAACGGCTACGGTAGCACAAACACTAGGAGTAACTGGGGTTTTAACTGCTGCTAGTAACGTAACTGTGGGTGGAACTTTTGCAGTTACAAGCACTTCCGTCTTTACTGGGGCCGTAACACTACCTTCAGCAACTGTGCTGCCTGCTCCCGCTATTACTGGTGGGTCAGCTATTGAACTAACTGTATTAAGTGTTAGAGATAATAGTGCTGCTTATGATTTAGAGTTCCAATCAGCTACCACTAGTATGGGAGCCGATAGAGTTTTAATCTTTGATGTAAATAATGCTGACCGTACTGTTTCCCTTGCTGGTAACGTAACTACAGCAGCAGCTTTTACTACTGCTGGAGCTAATGCCCTAACGGTAACTACTACTGGGGCCACTAACGTAACGCTACCAACTACTGGTACTGTTGCTACTTTGGGTGGGGCGGAAGTACTTTCTGCTAAAACCTTAACACAACCAAAAATTGCTAATGCTGGATTTGTTGCTGATGCTAATGGTAATGAAGAGATTATCTTTACTACTACTGGGTCAGCAGTAAATGAGTTTACTGTTGCAAATGCAGCCACTGGTGGAAGTCCTACAATAGCGGCTACGGGGGGCGATACTAATATAGGTCTTACTTTACAAGGTAAAGGAACTGGAGCATCGGCTGTAGTTGCTGGAGGAGCCACGGGAGCCTGTATTGAATTTAACACGAAGTATACTGGTGGAAACCCATCTGGAAATGAGTCAGCTAGATTGTACCTTAAAGAAGTAGATGCAAATAACAATGCTTTGGCGGTAAGAATCTTCAAAGCAAATACTTATCAAGAAGTAGAGATAACGTCACCTAAAGCGATTTGTGGGGAGTGTGGAAGTAATGATGGAGCCAAAGACCCTACCTATGACTTTAGCCGCTCTATGATGATTGTAGACCTTTGGTGTGGACATTCTTATGAGGTTCCAATGACTGGTTGGAATGTGGTAAACTAACATGGCAATAACAAGATATTCTGGTGACCGTTTAATAGGGTTAGAGGCAGATACAAAACCCACGTTAGCAAACAATGCTGTTGAAAAAGGAACTACTTTTCTTGAATATGATACAGATAAATTATTTCAATGGGACGGAGATTCATGGAATCAGGTTATAGCAGTAACAGCCACAACTGGAGCATCGGAATCTTTTGCCATTGCTATGGCAGTTGCGCTGTAAGGAGATATAAATGGCAACAGAATTTAAACGAAAAGTAATGACTAATGTACCCGCTGGTACTATTACCGCTGCTGCTCAACAGCTATATCAGGCTGGAGCTAATACTGATACTGTAGTCATTGGGTTACTATTAACCAATACTAGTGGGTCTAGTATAACTGCTGATGTGTTAATCAATACTGAAACTGGTACGTCAGGGCCAATTGGGTCATTAGTAAATACTGATGTATATCTTATTAAAGGTGCCCAAATTCCTGTGGGAAGTGCTTTAGAAATTATTTCTGGAAAAGTGGTGTTGGCAAATACTACTTCCACGGCAACTAATGGGGATGTTCTTTGTGTAAGAGCTAGTGTTGCTTCATCAATGGATGCTACTTTAAGTCTTTTGGAGAATACATAAGATGCCCTATATAGGTAAAGAACCTGAACATGGGAATTATCAAAGGTTGGATACCATAGTTGGTGGTTTTAATGGGTCTACGGCTACATTTAATCTGACTGCGGATGGTGTAGAAGTATATCCGACAAGTCCTGCTACAATGATTATATCTTTGGGTGGTGTAATTCAAGAACCAAACACTTCTTATAAAGTAAGTGGTAATCAAATTACTTTCCAAGGATTTAATCCAGCAAGTGGTACAACCTTCTGGGGCGTATCATTAGGAGATACATTGGACATAGGAACACCATCAGATAAATCTGTGACAAGTGCGAAACTAGCCACAACTAGTTTTTCGTTCTTCATTTCGTAGGAGTAAGATATGGCTGAAACATATAAAAAGATAGCTCAAGAATTAGTAGATAATACTAATGACACATTAGTTACAGTTGCAGCCAATACTACTGTTATTATTAAATCTATGAGGGCTGTAAATACTACTGGAACTGCTGCTACTCTAAAGTTATTCCACGATGGTACAGCTGCTGTTAATCAGATACTTCCTTTCGTTACAATTGCAGCAAATGGGTGGGCAGAATTTGATGGTACGATTATAATGGAAGCTGCTGATACATTAGTTGGAATTAGTGGTACTGATGAAGCAATTAATTTAACTGTATATGGATTGGAGTTGACGTAATGAGTTGGAGTTTTTATAATAACGATGGGCAGATATTACAGGGAGTTTTAGCTGGAGCTACTCTTACAACCCCAGTGATTGCTGAGATAGATAGTGGTTCTACCATCACCCTAGATGCTACTACTGATATAGTATTAGATGCAGATGGCGGGGATGTATTTTTAAAAGATGCTGGAACTACATTTGGTAGTTTAACTAATACAAGTTCTACTGGAAATCTTATCATTAAATCAGGAACTACTACAGCCTTGACTTTTAGTGGAGCTAATGCTACTTTAGCTGGTAATCTAACAGTTAATGGGACACAGACTACAATTAGTTCTACATCCTTAACTGTTGCAGATACTTTAATTAAATTAAATCAATCTTATGTAGGTACGGCCTATGACGTAGGAATTGTTTTTACTAGAGGAAATGACTCTGCAACTGATACGGCGAATAGAGGATTTATATGGGACGCAACCGCATCTGAATTCTCTACTATCTTTTGTAATACAGAAACTGGGGCAACGGCTGGAAATGTTACAATAGATGATTATGCCAATCTACATGTAGGAGCATTAGTAGTAGATGATACTACGAGTGTTCGTGGTGTAGTATATACATGGCCCTCTGCTGATGCCACTACTTCTGGTGACATGTTAACATCTAATAGTAGTGGTACGTTAGCTTGGACTGCTGTATCGGCTGGTGTCGGACTTGGCATGGTAATAGCGTTAGGAGGATAACATGGGAGATTTATTAAAATCACAATTTGTTACTATTACGGATGGTTCAAATACAACAGTTTGTACTGGAGCATCTATTGGTAGCACTGTGTTATCAGTTACATTATGTAATGAACATGCTACTAATGCTGAAACATTTGATATGAGTGTTACTGATAGTAGTAATAGTAATGAAGCATATTTGATTTATAAAGACCAATCATTGCCTGGTGCTTCCACATTTGCACATAGTGATAAAATTATTCTTCTGAGTGGTGATACGTTAAAGGTAGACCCTGGTAGTGCAGGGGAAATTGATATAATAGTATCCTATTTGGAACAAACATAGGAGAATGAAATGGGAGATTTATTAAAAAATGCTTTTGCTCATATAACTCAAAGTACTGGAAATGCTGCTGGAGAAGACTTAGTACTTACTGGAACTAGCCTTGGTTGTACCGTATTGTCAGTATCTATTACTAATGTTACTACTACTGATACTACCTTTAATATGTATATTAGGGATGGCGATGCCGCTGGTGCAACTAATGTATATCGACTTTATCAGACCCAAAGTTTGCCAGCTAAATCTACTTTCATTCATAACACTAAACTTGTAATAAATACTACTGATACATTAAATCTTATTGAAGCCTCTAATAATGGCGCAACTTTTGATGTAGTAGTTTCTTATCTGGAGCAAACATAAGATGAGTGGACTTACTGCAAATCTTATAGGTAATGACCTATTCCAACGCTTCACCGCTGATGGTACATGGAAAAAACCAGCAGGTATTAAGATGGTTTGTATCGAAGTCATTGGTGGTGGCGGTTCTGGTGCTGGTGGTTCGGGGTGGGTACGAGAAGGTGGTTCTGCCGGTGGTGGCGGTGCTTTGGCAAGAAGCTCTTTTGCTGCTGCATCTTTAGCGGATACTCTGACTATTGATGTTGGTGCTGGCGGTGCAGCCCCTTCCCCACAAGGACATGGAGCTACTGGTGCTGTGACTACTGTTACGAATAGCGGTAAAATTATTATTTCCGCTTACGGTGGTGGAGGTGGCACTCAGAACACCAGTGATGGCAATGGCAACTGTGGCGGTGGCGGAGGTGGAACGGGAGGCTTGGGTGCAATGGCTCATATTACGAGTGGTAGTAACGCTGGTGGCCTCCCTGATCTTCAAGGGGCTTCCATAGGAGATAGTTTAGGCGGTAGAGGAGGAGGTGCCCCAAGCAATGCTGGTGGAAAACACGCTGAGTTTGGTGGCGGTGGTGGAGCGGGTAATAGAGTAGATAATAATGGGCACCCTGGAGGTTCTTCTATCTTTGCTGCTGGTGGTGGTGGAGGTGGTGGTTCAGCCTCGGCGGGTTCTGGTTTTACAGGAGGGGCAGGAGGGGCATGGGGTAAATATAGTGCCTCTGGAGCAGGAGGTGGAGCCATTGGAACAGCGGGTAATGACGGAGGCGATGGCCCATCCCGTGGATTTGGTTCTGGCGATGGAGGAGGAGGTGGCGGAGGAAACAATTCAGGTGCGGGTGGTGATGGCGGCGCAGGAGGAACTCCAGGCGGTGGCGGTGGGGGAGGTGGAACAGATAATCAAGGTGGTTCCACAACCAGCGGTGGAGCAGGTGGCAGGGGTGAAGTAAGAATATGGTGTTGGTAATATGAGTGGACTTGTAAAAAGAAAATACTTTGAAAGATTTATTGCTGACGGAACATACACTATTCCTAATGGTGCTTCTTTAATTTGGATTGAGTGCATTGGGGCAGGTGGTGGAGGTGGTGGTTCCAATTCCAGCGGCGCATGTTCTAGCGCAGGCGGTGGCGGCGGGGCTTCTGCATGGGCTTGTTTCTCTGCTGATGCTTTGCCCTCAACATTAGACGTAATTGCTGGCGCAGGCGGAACTGGTGGTGCGCATGATTCCGCACAGAATCATGGTAATAATGGCGGTCATTCCCAAGTAGACATTCCATCAGGTGAAACTGACGAAAACAAAGTCATCCTTATCGCTTATGGCGGTGGAGGAGGCGGGGGTGCTTGGGCCGCATCAGCAGGCGGTGGAGGAGGCGGTGGAACGGGTGCTATAGGAGGCACAGGCGGTGGAACTTCTACAGCCGCACCAACTGCTGGTATCGGTGGGAATCCAACTATACAAGGTTCCACGGCTGGAAATTCTTTAGGTGGTCGTGGTGCAAACGGCGGAACAGGGATTGCATACGGTTATACCACCACCTCTGGCTCTATTGGATTTAGTGCTGAGTACGGTGGAGGAGGCGGAGGTGCAGGTGCCAATGGTGCCGCTGGCGCACACGGGGGAAGTTCGTTACATGGGGCTGGCGGTGGAGGCGGCGGTGCGGCTGTCGGTGCGACGAATGGCGGAGCTGGAGGAGATTGGGGAACGTATACCGCTGGAGCCACGAGCAATGGTGGCACTGGGGTGGGTGCTGATGGCACATCCCGCGAATTTGGATGTGGTAGCGGCGGTGCAGGTGGTGGCGGGTCGAACCCTGGCGGAGATGGTGGTGTGCCAGGCGGAGGCGGTGGAGGAATGGGTGACCCTGCCGCAAGTGCTGGCGGAGGAGACGGAGCTAGAGGCGAAATAAGAATATGGGCATGGTGATTATATGAGTGGAATTGTAAAATATTATAATGAATTAATTGGAGGCTTTGAGGGTACAGGAGGAAATGCTGATACCCATACAAAAGGCTCTGGTGCAGATATTCAAATATTCACCACTACTGGTTCTAACCGTACTTGGGTTAAACCCTCATGGGCTACTACGGTTTATATAGAAGTTATTGGGGGTGGTGGTTCAGGTGGTACAGATGGGGGGTCAGGCGGCGGAGGGGCAGGGGCATATGCACGGGGTATATATCCTGCTGAATCACTCGCAGACGTTATGGTTGCAGTTGTTGGTGCAGGAGGCGATACGGGGAGTACCGCAGGAGATGGCGCAGCAGGCACAAGCAGCCTCGTATATAACGGTAGTAAAATAATATTGCAAGCCTTTGGTGGAGGCGCAGGCAAACAAGGTGGAGGTAACACCACTTCTAGAGGTGGTGGAGGAGGCGGTGGAGGAACTGGGAGTGTTGGGACATATGGACTAAACGGACAAAATAGAGGCACTGGTGGACTGCCAGAAGTATCTGGATATAACAGCGATGCTTACCAGGGCGATGCACTAGCAGGCCGTGGAGCTAAAGGTGGAAACAACCAAGAAGGTGGACACGCTGCCGAATATGGGGGAGGAGGAGGCGGCGGGGGCGGTTCTGGAACCTCTGGTACAGGAGATATTAACGGTACACATGGAGGCAGTTCCCTATATGGTGCTGGTGCTGGTGCTGGACAAGGAAGATATGGTAATTCTGCTGGAGGACAAGGTGGGCAATGGGGAACATTAGCCGCAGGAGGAAATTCTGGGTCAGCAACTTCTGGTTCCCCTAATGGTACTGATGGAGTAAGCCGTGGATATGGTTGTGGCAATGGTGGTTCTGGTGGCGCAAATCTAGGACACGGTGGAAACGGAGGAACTCCTGGGGGTGGTGGTGGCGGAGGCCAACCTACGTCTGGTCAAAATAATGGAGCAAGAGGGGAAGTACGAATATATTCATGGTAGGAGATAACTAAATGGCACAAACAACAATACAAGGGTCATTCTTAGGAGATGCCACAGTTACTGGTGCAAAGATTGGAGCAGACTTTATATCTGCCCAAACTGATTTACCCAGTGGTTTATCTACTACCGATGAAATTATTGTGTCTGACGCTGGCGTTATTAAGCGTATGGATATTTCTGTCTGGGCTGCTGCTACTGAAACTTTCACAAATAAAACTCTAACTTCCCCAGTTTTGAATACTGGTGTTAGTGGTACTGCGATTCTTGATGAAGATAATTTAGCTACTAATAGTGCTACTCAATTAGCTACTCAACAGTCTATTAAAGCTTATGTAGATGCAAACGCTGGTACATCCGTAGCTGGCACTACCGATAATGGACTTCTCACATTCGTTAATAGTGGTAGTACATTTGCTGCGGAAGCTAACTTAACTTTTACTGGGAGTCTTCTTACTGTTACTGGTGATATTGTACCTGGGGCCACTAATAGTCATGATTTAGGTACTAGTAGCCTTCAATGGCAAAATATTTATACTCAAGACTTTCATTTGAATAATACATTAAGAGAAGAAGGAAACTCGATAGATGGAACAAAGGGAGATTGGACGATTCAAGAGGGAGATGAAAATCTATTTATTGTGAATAACGAAACGGGGAAAACATATCGTTTTCTTTTAACTGAGGTGTTTTAATGGCTCTTATTAGTGGAAGTCAAACACTTTCGACTGCTGATTTAACAGCTTTGGTGGCTGGTGGTGCGAATATAGATTGGGAAACATCGGCACGAACTGCTAATTTTACCGCAGTAGCTGGAAAAGGATACGCAGTTAATTGTTCTGGTGCTGTTAGAACTGTAACTCTCCCTGCTGGTACTGTTGGGGATATAATTGCTATAGCAGATTATTCTGGAAATGCCGCTACTAATAATATAACTATTACGCCTAATGGCACAGAAAAAATTAATGGTTCTAGTGGTGGGGTTATTAATGTTAATAGAATGTCTGTTCATTTAGTTTATTTTGACGCTACACAAGGATGGATTATTCCTTGGGGAACTACTACGCCCCTAATTGGTGAACCTTTTAGTGCAACTGGTGGAACGATAACAACTTATTCTGGCTATAAAGTTCATAGTTTCTTATCTGGTAGTACAAACTTTGTAGTCTCTAATAGTAGTGGAAGCATAGATATTTTGATGGTAGCTGGCGGTGGTGGGGGTGGCAGCCGACATGCTGGTGCTGGAGGGGCTGGTGGAGTACTTATAGCAAGTAATATACTAATTGCGGCTGGAACTTATGCAATGGTAGTAGGTGCTGGTGGAACGGCTGGTGCAAGTGCAGCAGGCACAAATGGAGTTAATACAACTGCTTTTGGTGCTACGGCAACTGGGGGTGGCGGTGGGGGTGTTTATAATACAGTTCTTCCTTCTGCTGGTGGCTCTGGTGCAGGGGCAAATGCAGCCAATGATGCCACTTACGGTGTTGGAGCGGCTGGAAACCAAGCTAACGTAACTTCTGGAACATTATCTGGAGCTAGTGGTTATGGTAATGATGGTGGAGATTCAATGATAAATCATTGTGGTGGTGGAGGCGGAGGTGCGGGAGCAGATGGTGGGAATGCCGATAATGGAAATGGCAGCAGTTCACAAGCGGCTGGCCCTGGAGGTATAGGAATTCAAAATCTTTTCCGTACTGGCTCTAACGTATATTATGCTGGCGGCGGCGGTGGTGGAAACTGGCAGAACGCTCTCTATGCTGCTGGAGGGGCTGGTGGTGGAGGTAACGGCGGTGGCGGTGGCAACAACGCAACTGCTGCGGGTCTGCCTGGTACTGTAAATAGTGGCGGTGGCGGTGGTGGTAGTGCTTCCCAAGGCTCAGTCTTAGGGGGGACTGGTGGGTCAGGAATTGTAGTAATTAGATATGCTGTCTAATTTAAGGGGGGTTTGAATGGCACATTTCGCTGAAATAGATTGGAAAACAAATAAAGTTCTTAGAGTTATTGTCGCAGAACAAAGTGATATTAACTCTGGAATAGTGGGGGATGCCTTTCATTGGGTACAAACTTCATATAATACTCATGGTGGGGTACATAGTGCTGGTGGCTACCCTTTAAGGAAAAATTATGCTGGCATAGGGTATACATACGATAAAATACAAGATGCTTTTATACCACCCCAAGGAATTATAGGGTATGTACTAAATGAAGAAACCTGCACATGGGAAAGTCCTAAGCCATACCCTAGTGACGGTGAGAAATATTCATGGAATGAAAATAATTTAGACTGGGAACTTGACCCCATAGGGGATTAATGACAGACTGGAGTGGGCATATAGATGTAGTTGTACTAATCTGTATTCAGGTAGTTTTTAATATATTTGTGTATAAGAAAATAAAAGATGAAAAATGATTGGGGGATGTGAAGAATGATTGGATTAGTAGCACTTGGTGTTTTT
>Ga0209501_10003367_pt1 | contig 16070 bp, 17 predicted proteins | sample ArcticOcean_MG_C_4_FD_187434 | JGI IMG/M metagenome (GOLD analysis project Ga0209501, IMG submission 187434) | Marine microbial communities from western Arctic Ocean - ArcticOcean_MG_CB4_134 (SPAdes) (version 2) | ecosystem: Environmental > Aquatic > Marine > Oceanic | place: Arctic Ocean...
CCTGGGAAATTTTCAGTGAAGAAAAAAAGAATGAATTCAGGGGATTCCAAATCGCTTGTGCTCAACTTTGTGGAAACTCTCATTATAAAATGCGTGGTTTTGTCACTGTAGAAACGGAAGAAGAATTTAATGCATGGCTGGATAAAGAAGCGGAATATCTTGATGAAGAAGATGACGATGACTGGTAGAAAAAAACTTTATGAACAACTTTAAAGAGCGGGAGGTCCATTTGATTTTCCTTTTTATTATGGAATATTAAAACAAAATTTAATTATAAATGTTTCTCTATTTTACTCCACCACAAAATTTAATCGTAACTCCTGTCCAAAATCAGGGTTGAAGCTATGAAGTTCTGCACCATCAGTTGAGAGGATTTTCACTGAGCCGTTAATGCCAACCTTATCGGGGTCAGAATTGCGGTTCCACCAATGAACAGAAATACCATCCTCCATTGTATCGGTGAATAAAAATTGGTAGCAACCTTTGTTTAATTTTACTTCGTAACGGTAATTGGTATCATCTATAAAATTATCTCCTGAATAATAAACCTCGCCATCTGTATCTGAAATCGTAAAGGCATTCTCCTGCGCCCGTTCCACATCGTTAGTATGAATTTGTAATATGAATTCAGTGGGTAATTGCAGGGGTATTTGCACAGTTGATATTAGAGTGTTATTCTGCTCATTTTCATCTGTTACACCATTTGGCGAATGTAAAGTAACTTCAAATATTGAATCTTTATCCAATTTTCGCCAATTCATAGGTGGGAGGATCAGCGTGTCAGATTCCAGAAACGCTAAATTTCCATACCAATGATGCGTAGATTTTCTACCCATTGTAAGTCCGTATTCAATTTTAACAGTCTGTAAATCAAAAGCGCCTGAATTACGAATAATGATTTGTGGATTATCACAAATAGGATTAATTCGGCTAAATTTATCCTGACTGCTGGGGGCGATGATATCCACCAGTTCTGCATCATTATTAAAGTTGGGTGCACCGTAACTGATGAGCTGATGGGTCATGCGGAAGGTGCCGTCTTTTTCGTCATTATCGTAATAGTTTTCAATGCCATAGTCTAAGTTTAGGGTATCTCCAGGGAGGACATAGGGAGTAAGCTCAAATTCGTGTTCATCCACAATGGTGCCCGGACACCAGCCCGCACGATCAAAGGGCCATGTTCCTCCTTGGGGATAAATGGGATTATTGCCGCAGTCCGTCCATACATTCCAGCGGAAAAGTTCATAGCCCTCTGTGTACCACGTATGAGTTTTACTATCCCATTCACAGCAATTCCGAGGACCGGCATGACCATGTCCAGACACAATCGATTTAATACGATAGGTATGTGCATTTGGATTCAAAATAATGTCAGTTGACTTTAGCAAACTATCATCGGCTAAATACTCATATTTGTAATCTGCATAGGGATAAATATTTTGTACAGAAATTACGTCACGGGGAGGTGTCCCTTTGATAAAATGGAATTTTAAATCTAAGAGTTCTTGATTATTGCCTACTTGTAAATTGAGATTGCCCTTGAGAATTGGTGCATATTCTGAAATATCATAAATCCATTCCCAGCCAGATTCACCGCCCATTTCTAAGCGTTTACCATAGGGGGTAACAAAACTACCCAGACAAAATTCCTCAGTAGTATCACCCTTTGGAACATCCACAAATGTGCTCCATATATAGTCCCATTCCCCACAGGGGTATTTATCGCCGGCAGTTAGGGAATCACATTTCAGGGTTTGAATCATGAGAATTTTTGCCCATTGTTCATCAGTATTAGGAAATGATGCAATGGTTTTATAATGTGCATTCCAACCTTTGGGGCTGGGGGTAGAAAAAGTTATTACGTGGATTGTGAGGGTATCGGCAGTAACCCCAAATGCGGTGGAGAAAAAAAATAGAAGGCAGAAGAAAAAAAAGATGAAAAAGGAGAAAGGAGATGGGAGAAAGGAAAATGGAAATCGGTTGTGAATCACAATTTAATCTTGGTGGATTTGGATTAGATTTCTACAGGTATCATCAAAAATGGCATGGGTACCAAATTCATTAGTAGTGAGCTTTTGAGTGAATTGAATTCCTTTATCTTTTAATTGTTGAAATGTGGTTTGAACATCTTCAATACCCAATACTTCGGTATAAAAATTATGAGCAATTAAGGGATCATTCACAAAAATACTGGTGAGTTTAAGATTCAATTATTTTCTACCAAGCAAAATTATTTAGTTCTTCCAGTTTTTGATAATAATAAATTCCTGTGGTAAATTAATCTTCAATCTAAATTATTCAATATTCAATCTTTAATCACTATTTAAACCGGTGTCCAATCACTTAAATGAAATGGCTCATAAACTTCACCCTTGAGAGATTTTTGAATATCTAAAATCATACAAATTATTTGAAGGGGGAGGTATCCATTTCGAGAAATATAATTCTGCGTATTTTCAATATGTTGAATACAGGAATGCCAATCCGCTTCATGGTAAGATTTTGTTAATTTGTCAATTTTATTCATTTTATTTTTATATATTATTTCATCATCAGAACCCGTCGCAGAATAGTAAAGCAGATCTCTGAAAAATAGCACAGCACAGCGGAACAGTTGTTCCATTTGGTTGATGTCTTTTGTTTTTAAGCGGGCAGTGGTATCAATGCATTTATTCCAAATTGAGGGATCGCTGCTAAAACAGGCATTCAAAAAGACGAATAATTTTTCCATTAATTCAGTTGAGTTTTCTTTTAATTCATGGCTAAGTCTTACATTGCCACCAGATATACGAGCCATAACCATTGCCTGAGCCGGATCTGCGCCAATTTGTATCAGTCGATTTTGTAATACTTTGACTGAAATGGGAGGGAAATAGAGACTTTGACAACGAGAATGGATGGTATCTAAAATAGCTCTCGGTTGAGAAGAAACCAAAATAAACAGTGTTTTTTCAGGCGGTTCTTCTAATACCTTTAATAAAGAATGGGCAGCCTCCGGGCTGGGATTACAGAGTTTTTCAGCTTGAAAAATAAGGATTATCCGCCATTCATTATTAACGGTGCTTAAAGCTAAATCATGTTTTAAATCTCGAATGGAATTGATTAGTATTGTATTTGCATCTGATAGCCGAATGGGGAAATAGGGGTCGGCTTCTTTTTGCTTCAGCAATTCCCAGTATTCTTTTAAGCTGGCTCCTGAGAAAGCCTTTTCGATAGAATCCTCACTTGACTTTATTTTTCCACGAGGAAGGGGTATAATCAATTTTACATTTCCATGTTGAAATGATTTTGTTTTTTTGCAGGATGGACAGCTTCCACATGGTTCATCATTCGTAATTGCGTTACAGTTTAAAAGTGCCGCCAACTCCAATGCATGACCCTCTTTTCCGGTGCCTTCCGGACCATGAAACAATAATGCGTGTGGCAGTTTCTCTGAATTCCATGAACGAATTATTCGCCCCCAATTTCTATTATTTATAAGTAAAGTAGAGTTAATCATTAATGGCTAAGCCAGATTTGAGGGTTTAATTTTTGTTGATTTCCCCATACTTCAAAATGGAGTATTTCAGGATTATTATTTTCAGGATTCACAACTGTAGCAATGGTACTCCCCTTTTGCACATATTCATTTTCATGTACAGAAATATCATCAATTTGAGCATACACTGTGCTGAATCCGCCACCATGATCTATTATAATAAGATTACCATGTCCACGAATATAGGTGATAGTACTGACAACTCCATCTAGTACAGATTTTACAGGAGTTCCACTTTTTGCTTTGATATCAATCCCAACATTTTCAATCACCACGCCTGTTTCTGGATTTCTAGAAATTCCAAATTTCCCAATTATTTGTCCTTGAACCGGCCAGGGAAGCCTACCCTTCATTTTGGCAAAATTCCCAGTGGTAGCTCGGTTCTGTTCCGCCCGAATACGCGCTAATTCTGCTTCACGCTTTTTCATGGCTTCTTTATCAGTGTAAAGTTTTTTAATGAGCACTTCCATTTCTGTAATAATCTGTGTTTTAGTAGAACGAGATTTTTCCAATTTGCTCTTATCTCTTTTAATAATTGATAAAATACTTGTCCGTTCTTTTTTGTCCTGTTCTAAATTTGATCCTTCCTTCTTTTTTTCATTCAAAAGGTTGGTTTTGCGATTTCGTTCAAAAATTAATTTAATTTTTTCATCAGATAATTCGACCAGAGTTTGTTTCATCTCTTGACGTAGTATTTTCTCATATTCAGCCAAAACATCCAAATATTTAATTCGATAAATAGCGTTATTCCAATCATCAGCTAAAAGTACAGTTTCTAAAATAGTAGGGCGACCATGGATATATAAATATTGTAATCGTTGGGTGAGTTGATTTTTCAACTTTGCTAAAAGTGTTTCCATATCACCGATTTGCTTTTCCGTGGCATGAATCAGTCCATTTATATAGTGTTCTTCTTTGTTTAGAGATCGAATTAGTTTTTCGGTTAAGTTAATTTTATTTTCCAGACTCAGTAAAATTTCAGTATTGGATATTGCCTCTTTATTTTTCAGATGTAATCGTTCTTCAATATCCCTAATTTCATTACGCAGGGATTGGAGTTCTGTTTTTCTGGAGTCAATATCTTTTTGAATATCCTTAGAAGTTTTTTCTTCTGCACAGAGTTGATTGTTAGAAAGAAAAAAGAGCGGAAAAATTAATAGGGAGAAAAAACGAAACAGGGTCAATTTTTCAAATAGGATTCGTACACTTTTTTGTGATCATGATCGTACATTATTAATAATTCCAGTGCATCCTTGAGATTGAGTAACGACAATAGTTCTGCAATACTTTCATGATAGGCTTTTAAAAAGTGCAGAGTTTCCTTATTGCTCCCCAATTTTTTATCCAGAGTTAATAGATTCTCATGAAAAGTATTCATGGCGTTTATTACAATTGTTAAATCAACTTCTTCTGCAGCAAGAGCATCAAGAGCCATAAAATAATTAAATCGCATACTGCGGAGATACTGATTGCTTTTTATTTTGCGAGATTTTTTCCAACGGTCATCCCATCCGCTTGACCAGTCGGAATCTTTTCCCAAATCTGAAAGTTCAATTGCTCTATTAAAAAATGATGTTCCACCCAAATAGTCCCAGGTATCTAATTCCGTGGCAATAAACATAAATGCATAATAATCCAGAAATGAAGCCAAGGGATCAAAGGCTGTGGTGTAATACATTTTTCGTCCCTGAGAGTAAGGAAATTGAATACCCTTTGCATAAAAATATTGATCAAGTTTATTACTGAATATTGCCTGGGCATTTATAGTTGTTTGACTACCCCCCTGAGAAACCGATTCCAAAACTAGGCGAATATCGATTGCCATTCCCAAATCATTTGTAATAGCAGAAAATTGTGTGTTTAATAAATAATTCTCAATATCGTCAGCTAATGTTGTAAATAATTGACGCTCCCCTTCGCTTAGCCGGCGCAAATCCAACTCTGCATTAATTTCAATAAATTGAGCCCAGCTAAATGAGCCAACTAATAGAATTAACACTTTGCTAAAACTCAAATATTTTTGACAAATCATAATCTGTAATTTAAGAATGCTTTTCATTTTATCTCTAATTTGTTTCTATTAAATAAAAACTTAAACACCCAAGTGTTAAGTTTGCTCCCCAAAATTATTTGTGGAGGAATGAAATATTAAATTATTAGATTATCAGCCATAAACTCATTTTTTTAAAAAATCCATTAAACGGGTGTAAAAAATGGGGAACAAGTTGAATTATTACACTTTGGAGTTATTATAGAGAGGGGAGTATATTAATCCCTCATAATAACAAATGTAAATGGAGGATAAATCGATGAAACTAACACAATTAACTATATTATATAGCAGTTTTCTATTATTGGCTTCTCTCATTATTGCTGAGGACAAATCAATAGGTAAAGATAAATTTATGCGTATTAACCCAAACATTACCAATGAAACCCTTCGTGTAGAGTTGGAAAATTTGGCAATAGAATTTGATGTAGAAAAACAACGAATAAGGAATTCATTTGATAAGAAAATTGAAACATTAAAAGATGAACGGCGAATAGAAATAAAATCTATGAAAAATGAATTTGGTGAAAAGCGGGAAGCACTTTTTATAAAATATGGCGAAAGCAGAAAAAAGACAAAACCTGCTATTAATCCAAATAAAATAAAACGGGAAAAAGGTACAAAACCACTTCGTAAATCGAAGTAAATTCAAGATTTAATACCAATTGAAAAGGATGATATCTTAAGATGTCATCCTTTTTTTAATGCATTTATAAACCGAGCAATCTCTTCAAAATAAATTTGAGGACTCATCCCCAAAATATTATTGTGGTTGGCGTTGGGAATTGGTAACAGTTTTTTATTATCAGAAGGACATAAATTCAATAATTCTTCACCCTGACTAAATGGGACTATGTGATCCTCTTCAGCATGAATAATAAGAAGTGGTCCTGTATAATTTTTTATCTTATCCCCATTTAAAAATCCATCTTCTTTAGAAAATCCTGTCTGTTCAGCTGTTATTCCAATCAGTTCGAAAAGGGGCTCCTCATCTGCAAATCCGCTTTCGATAATGAGTCCACTGAAATCATCAGGAAACCGTTTAGCAAGTTCTAAAACAGAAACAGAGCCCAATGACCTCCCCATTAAAATCAATGAACCCAAATATTTATTTTCTTTAATATATTTTCGTACAGAATCCAAAATGATATGTGCATCTTCCATTGTATTTTCGGCAGTGGGTGTACCATTTGAGAAACCATATCCCCGAAAGTCGGCAATGATAAAATTGAACCCCCTTTGATTATACACTGCAGCAATGTCATCATACTCCGGACCAATTTCTCCATTTCCATGAAAAAATAAAACGTTGGGAGCAGAGGTGTTAATCAAGTTAAATCTGACTCCCACCTTGATACCTTCCTCAACTTCAATAAGGTGATCATTGGCCCCTATTTGCTGAGAAGCCATGCGAGGGTGAAACAGAAATGAGTTTAAAATATTTATATCCATAGTTTGACAGTTTATTAAAGTAGTTATTGATAATAAAATAAGGAAATTCATAGGTACTAATTTTTATTAAATCTCCTATTGGAATCCCAATTATTTTTTAAGACCATTTTCTATCATTCCAGATATCTATTCATCCAATATTTCAGCAATAAAATATAGTTTATTTGTAGGTCAAAATAGACGGATTACCCTAATTTTTCCATGATGGACATCCTTCTGCAAATTCAACTTCTGCGTGAAGAAATCAACCAACACAATATCAACTATTATGTAAATGATAGTCCCATTGTTTCTGATGCTGAATATGACCAGCTATTACGACAATTGGATGAATTGGAGAAGGAAAATCCAAAATTCATTACTCCCGATTCTCCCACACAGCGAATAGGAGCAGCCCCTCTTTCAGAATTTCAACAATTGACACATCGCCTTCCAATGTTATCTTTAGCAAATGCTATGAATTCAAATGAATTAAATGAATTCGATGAACAGGTAAAAAAGGGGTTAGGTCTTGAGGTTGAAATTGAATATGTGGCAGAACCCAAGTTAGATGGTCTGGCAGTAGAGTTGATTTACGAAAAGGGGAAATTTACTCATGGATCAACTCGGGGAGATGGCACTACCGGTGAAGACATCACCCAAAATTTGAAAACTATTCGTGCAATCCCATTAATTTTATTAGATAATGCTCCAATCCCTAAAATTCTGGAAGTCCGCGGCGAGGTGTATATTACTCATTCTGATTTCAAAAAAATGAATGAAAAAAGATTGGATAAAGGAGAACAAGCCTTTGCAAATCCGCGAAATTGTGCTGCAGGAAGTTTGCGGCAGCTGGATCCTTCCGTTACAGCCAAACGACCTCTACGGATTTTCTGCTACGCTCCAGGTATAATTGAAGGCATTACTTTTTCCAGTCAAAAAGAATTATTAGAAACTTTTCCCAAATGGGGACTTCCGGTAAATCCCAAAATTGAATTTGGTAAAGGGGTAGATTTTTTAAAGGGGTATTATGAAAAAGCGGAAAAATTCAGAAATGAATTAGAATATGATATTGATGGAGTAGTTTTCAAGGTGAATTCATTTGCCCATCAGGATGAATTGGGAGTCCGCAGCCGCTCACCTCGCTGGGCCATAGCCGGAAAATTGAAATCCCAGCAAGTTACTACTAAAATTTTGAATATTGAAGCAAGTCTGGGTCGAACCGGAGCTGTTACTCCTGTTGCTAAACTGGAACCAGTGAATGTTGGGGGTGTCACCGTTTCCAATGCCACCCTCCATAATCAGGATGAAATTGATCGCAAGGATATCCGCATTGGGGATACGGTTCTTATTCAACGAGCTGGGGACGTTATTCCGGAGGTGCTGAAAGTCATTTTGGAAAAGCGCCCCGGAAATACTATTTCCTATGTTATTCCAGCTAATTGTCCAGTCTGTACGCATGAAGTATTTCGTCCTGAAGGAGAAGCTGTTGCCCGCTGCCAAAATATGGAATGCCCGGCACAGGTGAAGGGAAGGATTGATCATTTTGTATCTAAAGGCTGTATGGACATTGACGGATTCGGTACCAAGTTGGTTGACCAATTGGTGGAGAAAGAGTTGTTGAAAAATGTAGCGGATATTTATTCTCTTAATCTGATCCAGTTATCAGAATTGGAACGCATGGCTGAAAAATCTGCTAAAAATATTATGGATGCAATTACTGCTTCAAAAAAATCATCCATGGCAAGATTTCTTCACGCCTTGGGAATTCGAAATGTGGGTGAGCACGCATCAAAAGTGCTGGAAAAATCATTCAGTGGTAACATGAATAATCTAATGGATGCGGAGATTGAAGCGTTAACAGCTATTCATGAGATTGGTGGAATCATGGCGGAATCAATTGTTGATTTTTTTAAGGATACATCAAATAGAAATGTCATTCAAGCCTGTTTAGATGCAGGAATTCAATTTGAAGCTGTAGAACAAATTCAGGAATCTGAATTTACAGGAAAGACCTTTGTATTTACCGGCAGTCTGGAAAAGTTTAGCCGGAAGGAAGCGCAGTACATGGTTGAAAAATTAGGAGCCCGAGCCAGTGGATCTGTCAGTAGTAAAACAGATTTTTTAATTGCTGGACCAGGGGCAGGATCTAAATTAAAAAAAGCGGAGGAGTTGAATATCCCTGTGTATTCTGAAGATGATTTTTTGGATTTGATTAGTAAATAAAAATGGAAAACAACAAAAACTCATTTTTTGATAAAAATATTTTCAAAGAATGGTATTTCAAGAAAGGGCTCATACTCATTGATATATTCCTTATTATTGCCCTCATTCAATACTTTATATTTGATGGTTCTTTTAATGACATGATTATATGGATAAAGGGATTTTTTCAATATTATTTTTAGGCTTCGACTTCGCTCAGCCCAGACTAAACAAAAAATAGGTAAATTATTTTGAAAGAAGTAATAATTACAAAATATGGTGCACCCAGTGTTTTAAAGGTGCGGGAAAAACGCAACCCCAACCCCCGGGAAGGCGAGGTTTTAGTACGTAATCATTTTACTGGTGTGAATTTTTCGGAAATCATGGCACGCATGCGCTTGTATCCCGGGGCACCAAAACCACCAACAACTTTAGGTGCTGAGGCGTGTGGAATTGTTGAATCTGTTGGAAAAAACGTAACCCACTACAAACCTGGCGATAAAGTGATGTTGTTCTGTAAATACAATAGTTATTCCACTCATATCTGTAGCGATGAAAAATTGGTAATGCCCCTGCCTGAAAAATTTACTCTGGAAGAAGGGGCGGCATTCCCGCTGGTTTATGTTACAGCCTATATGATGATATTTGATTTGGGCAATTTCCGGAAAGGGGAAACCATTCTCATTCACGGAGCCGGTGGCGGTGTAGGTACGGCTGCCATTCAACTGGCTCAAGCTGTGGGTGGAAATATTATCGGTACTGCATCTCAATGGAAACATGCAAAAATAAAAGAAATGGGCGTCCAAAACTGCATTGACTATAATTCCGAAGATGTTTATAATAAGGTAATGGAATTTACCGGCAACCGTGGAGTTGATTTAATTATTGATCCTGTTGGGGGTAAAAACTGGAAGATTTCTTACAAATGTTTGGCACCTATGGGCAAACTCGTCATTTATGGTGACCAGAATTTTGTAAAGGGTAAATCATTTAGTTTTTTTACCACAATGAAAGAAGTATTTTCCATGCCTAAATACAGACCAATGGACCTCATGAGCAAAAACAAAAGTATTATGGGCTATCACTTGGGCAGACTTGCTGGAGCTGAAGATAAAGTTCAGCGTGCTGTTTTGGCTTTATCTCAACTTGTTCAGGAAGGAAAACTCTCACCAGTAATTGATAAAATTTTTCCTTTCACTAATGCAGACAAGGCCCATGAGTATATTCAAAACCGGAAAAACTTTGGGAAAGTATTAATTGATTTTAGGGACGAAAAATTCGGCGAGTAAAATATAGAAATGTAATTTATTTCTTGCACCTACTTTGTTAATTACCCTACATTTCGGGTCTTGAAGCGAAAATATTCAGATATGATGGTACTAAAAATTGACGACGATAAATTTTGTTGTTGTTGCCTTTATGGAGGAGGTGAGTTGCCAGCTTAAAAGTTTGAATAGGCTTACAATTAAAACCCCTTTTGCCGATAAAGTAAAAGGGGTTTTTTTATAAATTTAATGTAATTTTAATATAGTATAATGGAAACAGAATCAATTACTAACACCGGTTTACTGGATCTTATTGGGAATACACCTCTACTGGATGTAAGCTTTCTTACGCCTAATTCTAATTTATCCCTGTTTGCAAAAGCAGAATGGATGAATCCAGGAGGTTCGTTAAAAGACAGACCCGTAAAACGAATGCTCACCAAAGCCATAGAATCTGGCGAACTTACCAAAGACAAAATTATTATTGATTCCTCCAGTGGGAATGCCGGAATTGCTTACTCTATGATTGGCAATGCTCTGGGGTATAAGGTGGAAATAGTCATCCCGGGGAATGCCAGCCTGGAACGGAAACAACGTATGATAGCCCATGGTACCACCATTATTGAAACCGATCCCAGTGAGGGCTATGATGAGGCGTTGCGGCATGTACATACATTAGTGGAGACCAACCCTGATAAATATTTTCTCTGTGATCAATATGCCAATGATAATAACTGGCTCTCCCACTATCACGGAACTGCCGAAGAAATTCTCAGCCAAATGGATGGGGAATTCGAGTATTTTGTGGGGGGCGTGGGTACCGGTGGTGCCATTACCGGCATTGGGCGAAAATTGAAAGAAGTTTATCCCAACATTAAAATTCATGGGGTCCGCCCTGAAGTCTGGCCCGGGATAGAAGGCTTAAAACCTCTGGGATCCCCTGAAGATATTGTACCCAAAATTTTTGATGAATCCGTGGTAGATGAATGGATTTATGTTACCGCCGACGAAGCCAAACATTGGTGCAATAAGGTAGCAAAAAATGGTATTTTTGTAGGGCAGTCCTCCGGTTCTTATTTGGCAGCCTGTTCCAAACTTATGGAAAAAATTGAATCAGGTAGAATTGTAACCCTTTTTAATGATTTCGGCGACCGTTATTTCAGCGCAGGACTATGGAGTTAATATGTCCGCAATAAATTTAACACAGAAAATAATTGATCAGTTTTCAGTCCATGGAGAAGAAGAGTTTCCCCATGAGTGTTGCGGATTTATCTTAGGAACTTTCAAAGGGGATGAATCTTTTGGCCTAGAGTACCTCCCTGCAACCAATACCAAAGAAGAGAATCGGGAACGACGATTTCTCATTGATCCTATGGCCTACCAGAAGGCGGAAGATGAAGCCGATGAACGGAATCTATCCGTTATCAGTATTGTGCATTCCCATCCGGATCATCCGGATAAGCCTTCAGATTTCGACCGGGATCATGCTTGGCCGGGATTCAGTTATATTATCATATCTGTGCAGAATGGAAAAGCTGTGAGTTACCGCTCATGGCAATTAAATCAAGATCGCAAATTTTTTATAGAAGAAAATATTAAACTAATAAATGAGGAAAATACAGATGCCAAGTGAATTACGAATTCCATCTCCGCTGAGGAGATTTACCGATGGGCAATCCAAACTGGAAGTTAACGCCACTTCTGTTAGAGAAATTTTAGATGAACTTTTCCAGACCTATCCGGAAATAAAAAACCATTTAATCGAAGAAGATGGCAGCTTGAGAAATTTTGTCAATATTTTCATAGATGGTGAAGATGTACGGCAAAAAGGGGGATTGGATGCAGAAGTGAAAGATGGTGCTGATGTGCGCATAATTCCATCTATCGCTGGAGGAACACCCAAATTATCTTCGGAAGAGTTCATCCGTTACAGCCGGCACCTATCACTTCCCGAAGTAGGGATTGAGGGGCAGAAAAAAATTAAGGCAGCTAAAGTATTGGTGGTGGGCGCAGGCGGATTGGGTTGCCCTGTTTCCCTCTATCTGGCAGCAGCTGGAGTTGGTACCATCGGCATGGTGGACTTTGATGTGGTGGATATTTCCAATCTGCAGAGACAGATACTATTTGGTGTGGATCAAGAGGGTAAATCCAAATTGGAATCAGCCAAAGAACGATTGGTAAACCTGAATCCCCATACTGATTACATCCTCCATGAAGTAGCACTGTCATCTGAAAATGCACTGGAAATTATCAAAGATTACGATATGGTGGTAGATGGCACCGATAACTTCCCCACTCGCTACCTAGTAAATGATGCCTGTGTACTTTTAGAAAAACCCAATGTTTATGGCAGTATTTATCGTTTTGATGGACAGGTATCTGTATTCAATTATGAAGATGGCCCCTGTTACCGCTGTTTGTATCCCTCTCCTCCCCCTCCAGGATTGGTACCCTCCTGTGCTGAAGGCGGAGTGCTGGGCGTATTGCCGGGAATCATCGGCACGCTGCAAGCCAACGAAGCCCTTAAAATTATATTGGGAATTGGTGATCTCATGGTGGAAAGGTTCTTGCTTTTTGATGCCCTGGGTATGGAATTCAATGAACTGAAAATTAAGAAAAATGATGACTGTGTAGTTTGCGGAAATAATCCATCTATCACAGAACTTATAGATTATAAACAATTCTGCGGCATTGAATCCGTTACAGAAAAAGTTGATTACAGCGAAATTGATGTTACCAAATTAGAAAAAATACTTGAAAATGGCTCAGCACCCACTATCATTGATGTACGGGAAGATTTTGAACTGGAAATTTCCAAAATGGATGGTGCTATCCATATCCCCATGAATGAACTGCCCAAACGTCTGGATGAACTCAATGCCGATGAAGACTATGTCATCATGTGCCGAACGGGTGTCCGTTCTGCTCAAATCTGCGAATTCCTTGCCAACCAGAATTTTAAATCCGTAGCCAACCTCACTGGCGGGATTAATGAATGGGCCAAACGGGTGGATGATTCATTACCGGTGTATTAATCCATAAGTTTTTTCTCTAAAATAACATAAGCCCCCCAGAATTGGGGGCTTTTTGTTTCTACTGGGATATATACAAATTGGGTTAGGAAGGAAGATCTGTAGAGGTGAATTGAGTTAAGAAAGACTATATTTTTTCAATTCTTTATCTACAACTTTTGCATTACCAACATATCTATTTAGTGAGCCCCAGAAAATAGGGCTATGATTTTTGATTTTAGTATGCACAAGCTCATGTAGGATTACATAATCAATTAGATGATTTGGTATATTCATAAGCTGCATATTCAAATTAATATTGTTTTTACCAGAACAGCTTCCCCATCTAGTTTTCTGATTGCGAATAGTTACCTTATTATATACATATCCAAATTTATCAGAAAGTTCCTTTATACGCCCCTCAAGAAACTCTTTTGCGACCTGCTTATCTACAGGCTTATCAAATAAATGTATTTTAGGTTTAAGCTGTATCTTTAAAAGATGTTTATAAATCCATCCTATTTTTGAATGAGTAAAATATTTTGCTTTTTCAAATGAAATACCCTTGGGTACAGCAACTCTAACTTTTGCAGGTGCCTTAACAGAAATATTTAGATGCTTGGCTCTATTGCTGCGTTCAAATAGAACTGGGCCAATACGTTCGATTTCAATTATTTTCGAATTCATTAATTATTTGTATCTAGTACATATACTGGGTCCCAACCCTCATTTACCATTTTATCCTCTTGTACAGTTGCCTCTGAGGCTCCCAGCGGAGTGTTCGTACACGCCCAGAATGCCAGCATAAGCGATGCCCCTGTTATCATTCCAAATATGTAGTCTATAGATTTTTTCTTAATCATGCTTTATCCTTTATTTCTTGTACTTATCTTGAATAAGGACTTCCTCTATAATACCCATGAAATAGCCATCATATACACTATCGGTTAGCCAACTTCTTTCCTTATCTATTTCATCTTTTTTTACACGTTTCCACCAATATTTTCTATCACCATTCCATCTATAATTATGAGATCTTAAAATATCCTTTGATTCATACGGACTCTTAGAAGCAATCACCTCATAATATGGAATTTGTGAATTGTTGATCAGTTCAACAACTGGTTTATTATCTTTATTTGATGGATGAGTAAGTAGATGAATAACTGCATCAACATCATTCATTGCTCTATGACTATCATAATAAAAGCCATGCCAAATAGATAAAAGCTCCAACGAACCTTTAACAAAACCACGGTTTAGCCAATCTATATCATAAACTGAGCATGCCCATAGTTTGTCTTTTGAAAGTGGCATGTATCTATCCATAAATGATCTATCAAATTTTGCATTATGCGCCACCATAATATCTGAAGCCTGCACAATTTTATTAACCTTATTCCAGTCAATTTCATGCCCTGCAACCATCTCATCATCTATGCCTGTAATCTTACTAATATTATCATCTATAGGCATACCAGGGTCTTGAAATGATTCATATGACTCTTCAAAAGAAATAATATTCCCATCAATTTTATCTATTTTGACAACCTTTAGTGCAATTTCAATAATCTTATCTTCTTCCATATTGAGGCCTGTAGTTTCAAGATCTAGAAAGCAAATATTGATACCATTACTAAACAATGTCGTACCCTTTGTTTGCTTAGCAAGGATATCCTTATCAAGTTTATATAAATTGATTTTGCTGCCTGATTTTTTATTTTTAATTGATTTAATAAATGACATATAAATACTCTCTAATAATGTTTTAATATTGATACAATATGCTCTTTGAAGTAGGGTGTTAAATACCCATGAACCGTATTCGTATCTAGATGGATAATAAGCTGATCATCTAGCATAATATCATAATTTTTCTCCAGTAAATATCTATATAGAGACAACTGAAGAGCATAATGATTAAATTTACAGTCTAGTAAATCATTAGTCTCTGGTTTATTCCCAGTTTTCATTTTATACGAATCTGTTTTGATCTCTTTAGATGTTTTCCAATCTAGTATACTATATTTTTTATTTACTTTATCAAATACAAGTAGATCCACAGTCCCAGCTATTTTTAATTCCTTACAGTAGACAATAACCTCAGAAAATATATCATAATCTGACTTTTGTAAATATTTAGTCAACCAATTAACCCCAGCTATCGCTCTATCAATTTCAGGAGCCTTCTTAAGTTTAATATAGTCTTCGATCTCTTTATGAACGGCGGTACCATAAGTAGCTGTTAAATCCCATTCTTTAATTAAGTCTTCTGCGGATCTGCCTTTATATTTGGGGATAGTAGTAACAAGCTTATCAGCTACTGCCTCTTTATCAAACTTATCAAAGAATTCAGAAATACAAGTAGTTACGCTGGTGAACTCAATATTTTCATGGCCAGTTAGAATATATTTATGAGCTTCTTCCTCAAGCTTTATTTCACCATTTGGCTGGGAAAATATCATTGTAATTTTTCCCTTCCCTTTTGAATAATATCCTTAAAATAATTTTCTAATTTTTCATTGACCTTCGGACAATTATCAATAACTTTCTCAGCCCAATCAAAATAT
>Ga0209501_10003376_pt1 | contig 16035 bp, 17 predicted proteins | sample ArcticOcean_MG_C_4_FD_187434 | JGI IMG/M metagenome (GOLD analysis project Ga0209501, IMG submission 187434) | Marine microbial communities from western Arctic Ocean - ArcticOcean_MG_CB4_134 (SPAdes) (version 2) | ecosystem: Environmental > Aquatic > Marine > Oceanic | place: Arctic Ocean...
TTAAATAAACTGAATAAGTCTGTTTAGAAACTAAAATTGAAAACTTTTTTATAAAGTTAATTTTCATTAAAGGCTCAAATAGAAGAAATGTGATTAAGGTTAATAAACTTATTATTTGAAGCAAAAATACAAAAGTAACTTTTACAAAATAATCTTCACTATTAGATAAAACATAATTCTCAGAAAAATAAAATAAAAATAATAACAATATCAATAATACGGCCGATAAATATTTGTATTTAATAATATCATCATAAAAAAATCTTAAAATAAAACCTAAAAGAATTGCATCAAATCTAAATAAAGTTCCAGTCCTAAAAAAATTTGAATCAGTATTTATAGCAAAAAAAGATTTAACAATTATTAAAAAAATAAAAAAAATTACAATTTTTTTTATATTATTTTTTTTCCCAAAAAATATTAATACTAATGGAAATAATAAATAAAAGAATTCTTCTATAGAAAGAGACCAAGCAACAGGATAATAATCTTTTGTTAAAAAATTAGGTGCAATTTTTTGTATAAATACAAAATATTTAAAAAAATCACTTCCAAATTCATCATTAAATAGAGATGCGACTAGTATTAAAATTATAAAATAAAGAGGCAAAGTTCTTAGCCATCTACGTTTATAAAAAATGAGTAAATTTTTCTTATTATTTAGAACTTGAATTAATTGAGGGTAAAGAACAAAACCACTTAAAATAAAAAAAAACTCTACAAATAATAAAGAAAAGTATTCAAGATGAGCATTATTATAAATAAATGCATGCAAATGACAAAATGCTACACCATAACCACTAAATCCTCGTAATAAATCTAGGCTATATAAATGGTCTTTTTGATTCATTTCTAATTTTATTATTTTAAAGCTTGATTATAAATCATTTCAGCTAAAATATTATTACCTTTAGGATTTAAATGTATATCGTTTAAAAAATATATTTCTTTTTTCCAGTAAGTAAAATTTTTTTTAACTTTTTCAAATTCTGAAAATGCATTAATTAATTTTTTACAGTTAGAAAATTGACAAAGTTCAAAACCAAAATTTTGCCAGCTAAAAAAATTCTCTCCATATTCTAAAGTCTCAGGCCATGGAAATATAACTATATAAAATTCAGAATTAATTTGGTTTGCTAAATTTGAAATAGATTTAACTTTATTTTTAATACTTTTTATACCTTCTTTATAATCGTTTTTTGACCAGAAATTTTTATCTAATTTATCATAAGGGGTGTGAGTAAAACTTCCTGCATTAGTTTTTCCAATAACTTTATCTTCTTCGATAAATTTTTTTTCATTAATTTCTTTTCTTAAGTTGCGGATAGTTTTATTTAAATTATAAATTAAGAGTCTCGTCATTTTGAAATGTTTTTTATAATTAAAAGTTTTTTTAATTTCGTATTCTGCTTTATTATTTATTATTACTGGATATTTTAAATCATTTTTTATAACCCACCTATTTGCCTCATCGTCTACATCTGTAATATCCATTACATAAAAAATCTTTTTTGGTTTAATTCCTCTTTTTAATAATTGTTCTAATTTTACTTTTAAAATTGATGGGCTGTATCCTGGAACTGCTAAGTTAATAACATCATAATTAATTTTTTTTTTTTTAAGAATTCCAACAATTGAATCTTCATAATTAACACCAAATCCATAAGTGAAAGAATCTCCTAAAAAAACTATTTTATCTTTTTTTATATCTTTGTCTTTTTTAGCTCCAACTCTGTAACCATCTTTGTCAGTAAAAACATCGTAAGTTTTAACTGTTCTTTTTGTTTCGTAAGCTGTGCAGTTTTTTTCTAATTCATAGCTATAATAATCTTTATTATTTAATGTATATTTTAAATAGCTTAGACAATCTTTTTTGATTATATTTTTAACTAATGTGTTGCTTGCAATAACATCCATTATAAAAAAAATTACTAAACTCACCAAAATAAACTGAAAATAGGAGCTGTATAAGAAAAATTTTACTTTGTTCCAAATCATACTAACTTTTACTATCTTTTATTTGAGAAATACAATTTATTAGCAATGCTAATCAAGCTCGAAGTTCTTTGTGTAATCTTTAGATAATTGGCTATTTTGTTTTTCTTTGTATAAAATAAAATTTTCACATACCAGAATATCTAAATCTGTGCCCATAAAACACTTATATGCATCTTCCACAGAGCAAACAATCGGCTCCCCTCTTATATTAAAAGATGTATTAACAAGGATTGGGCAATTTGTAATTTTTTTAAAACTATCAATAAGTTTATAATACTTAGGGTTAGTTTTTTCGTGAACAGTTTGGATTCTTGCAGAATAATCTATATGCGTTACAGCTGGTATTTCTGATCTCTTAATATTTAATTTTTCAATTCCAAAGAGTTTTTTTTCTTCTTCAGTCATTTCTTTTCTAATTGATTTATTAACATTTGAAACGAAGAGCATATAAGGGCTGTCTGAATCAAGCTCGAACCAATTAGAAAGTTCCTCTCTATTAATTGATGGAGCAAATGGTCTAAAACTTTCTCTAAATTTAACTTTAAGATTTAAATTCTTCTGCATTTTCTCAGATCTTGGGTCAGCTAAAATAGATCTTGCTCCTAGTGCGCGTGGACCAAACTCCATTCTTCCTTGAAACCATCCAATAGTTTTTTCATTTGAAAGTTCTTTTGCTGTAATTTCAAGTAACTCTTTTTCAGAATATTTATTAAAGTTAGCACCAAGTTTATTTAAATCATTTTCAATTTCACTATCACTGAAACTTGGCCCAAGATAAGATCCCTGCATAGCATCAGGTTTTTGAACTAAACGTTTTTTATCTAACTCTTTATGCCATAAAGCTAATGCAGCTCCAAGAGCACCGCCAGCATCTCCAGCTGCAGGTTGCACCCAAATATTATCAAATATCTTTTCTTTTAATATTTTTCCATTTGCTACACAATTTAAAGCAACACCGCCAGCTAAGCATAAGTTTTTACTATCGTAATCTTTGGATAAAGATTTAGCTAAACGTAATACTATTTCTTCTGTCACAGATTGAACTGATGATGCTATATCCATATGAAATTGCGTAATAGCATCTTTTTTTGAATCTCTAACAGGAGCTCCAAATAAAGAAGAGAAATATTTATTTGTCATTTTTAATCCTGTGGCGTAATCAAAATATTTCATATTTAATCTAAAAGTTCCATCCTCTTTAAGATCAATAAGATTATTTAAAATTAAATTTTTATACTTTGGTTCACCATATGGAGCTAAGCCCATAACTTTATACTCTCCACTGTTAACTTTAAAACCTATATAGTAAGTGAAGGCAGAATAAAGTAGGCCAACCGAATGCGGGAAATGTATTTCTTTTAAAATTTCTAGTTTATTTTCACTTCCAGAAGCAACTGTGGTAGTGGCCCACTCACCTACTCCATCAAGAGTCAAAACTGTAGCTTCTGTAAATGGAGAAGGATAAAACGCACTAGCTGCATGACTAAAATGGTGTTCTGAGAAATAAATTTTATTTATGTCATTAAAATTTATATCATGATTCTTTAGTTCGTTAAAAAGCATCTTTTTTTGAAATAGCTTTTCTCTAAGCCATAAAGGCATAGACATGGAAAATGATTTAAATCCACGTGGAGCAAACGCTACATACGTTTCTAATAATCTTTCAAACTTCAAAAAAGGCTTTTCATAAAAAGCTATGTAATCAACTTCGCTTAATTTTAAATTTAACTTTTTCAAAACAAATTCTACTGCATGAAATGGATATTTTGAATCATGTTTTTTTCTTGAAAATCTTTCTTCTTGTGCTGCCGCAATAATTTTACCATCTACGACTAAAGCTGCCGCACTATCATGGTAAAACGCAGATATTCCTAAAATAGAAGTCACTTAAAAAATAGTATATATGAAAGGAGCAATAGCTGATCCTTGGCTTAAAACTATTAAAATTCCAAAAAGAACAAGCACGATCAATATTGGTAAAAGCCAATACTTTTTTCTTTCTTTTAAAAATTCCCAAAATTCTTTTAAAAACGACATAATTAAAACTGCTTTTTCATAGAAGTTATGTTTCTATCTCTTTTAATCCAATAGGAAGGTTTGTTGGAATATAATTTGTTAAGCAAGTCTTTTCTCCTTAGCCTCATTATGTAAGCAGTAGGTGTAACAACAAGAAAAAAAACTGCTGCCATTATTAAAGGTGATATTATAGTTCCAAGCAGTAACCCAAATTTGTTCCAAATTTTATTTAATGGAGTTAAAATTGTAGATTTAATTATCGTTAAAAATAAAAAGATTAAAGATATACAAATTGACCAAATTCTAATTTCATTGCCATTTAAAAGTGGCCAAAGAGCAATAATTAAAAAAACAGCAACAAAAACAAGACCAAAGCTTTTATTAGAATTTATTTTATTTTTTTTATCTGTAATCATGATGTTTAACTTAATAGTTATTTTTATTTTTAAAAGCTACTTATTTTTTTTTCCTATAAATATGAAAAGTCCACCCTCAGACCCAAATCTATTTGTTAGCATTAAAAACTGCTGAAATAATCTCTCTAAAAGTGTCGATTTAATACCTTTTTCAAAGAGGTTTGATACGGGGCTGCCAAATAAAGAGCACTCGGGTACGGAATTTATAAATTCAATATTATTTAACTTAAACCATTCTAATACTTCATCAAAAGTATGTGTGCTTTCCAATGGATGTAAGTATTGATCTCTTATCCATGCTTGAATTTTATCCTCTGATGTGTTTTTAAATTTTCTTAAAACTGGATCTAACTTAAGTAATAAATTTTTACCAAAAATTTTAAAAAGATATTTTCTTAATATAGTTCTAGCTCGACCAATTTTGTTATATAACCCCACTAATATATAGCCATCTTTTTTTAAGTAAGAGGCTATATTTGAAAATGCTTTGGCTGGATTTTTGGTATGATGTAAAACTCCATTAGATAATACAAAATCAAAGGATTCTTTTTCAAAAATTTCATCAAAAACATCTCCTCTAATAAATTGTATATTTTTAATATCATTTTTATTGGCAAACTCTTTACCTAATGTTAATGATTTTAAAGAAGTATCAAATGCACATATTTGATTATTAGTTCCTATAGCTAAATAATTAGAAAGCTGACAAGTTCCTGAGCCCACTTCTATTAATAATTTATTAAAGCCAATAAATTCTTTTAACTTTTTTAAAAAGGTATTTTTATTCCCCTCTTCTAAAATACTTTTTTTATCATCATTAATTTTATAATTTGGAAAAGGGAATTCTTCATAAAATTCCTTAACTTTAAGAGTTGTTGGATCGGTGATATTAAAATCGTAAATTTGATTTCTAATATAGAAATTTTTTTTTTTGAATTTCACTTTTATTACTACAATAAATTATTTTAACATATATAGTCTAATTAATATTTTAATCAATATGCTTAAAAGTATTATAACATCAATTATAGCTACACTGATTGGCTTCCTTCTTTTTTATATATTTGCAATAACCTATATATACAAAAACATTGATAAAGAACGACCTTATATAATAAAAGATAAAAAATCCTTAAGATTTCATATGAAATACACAAGCAAATTACATCATCTTGCTGGTGTTCCGGGAAAATTAAATGAGGAAAAAAAACCTGAGGATTATATATTTGCTGAAGTAAGTAAATTTAAAAAAGGTAGTGATAAAATTTTGTTTCAAGGTGATTCATATATCGAAACTCTCACACACTACAAAAACGCCCATAACATTTTGAAAAACTTTTCAAAAAAAAATAATGTAGGAATAATTAATGCAGGAATTGGGTCTTATTCACCTTCATTAATGAGCTTGCAATATGATGTTTTAGAAAAAGATTTTAATATACTGCCAAATATAATTGTGGCCTATTTTGATCAATCAGATATAGGTGATGAAAATTGCAGGTATAAAAATAATAGAATATTTAGTTCTGATGGGAAATTGATAAGAATAAGAGAAGAAAAATACTCAACCGAAATATTTAATTATACTAAAGTTCATAAAGAATCTGAAATTTTCCTTTTAGAAGTATCTAATTTTAAAAAGGCAGTAAAACTAACCAATTTCAATTTAAGTTATAAATTTATGAAGCAAAAAAGCAAACTTAATAAAAAAATTAAAAGAATTAAAAAATTAGGTTTTAAAAATAGAAGTTTACCTAAGTGTTATTGGCAGGATATTGAAAAGCCTCTTATTGAAAATGATTTAGACCAAATAAGATATTTTTCAAATCGAATTAAAGACTATCTAAACAAAATTTCAAATAAAAGTTATATAGAAAAAATCTTCATCGTAACTTTTCCTCATAAAGCTAATTTATTCCCTACTAAAAATAACTTAGGGAAAGAAATTTTCTACAAAACAAACGTTCAAAATATTGTAGAAAAAATTTCTAAAAGCTATCCTAATATAGAACATATTAATTTTTTTGATGAGATTAGAGGAAACAAAAAATATATCTTTGAGAATGCTTATATAGATTTCGACCCACACTTAAAAGAAAAATTTCATTCTGATTTATTTCTTAAGACAATTTTAAATAAACTAGAAATTTATCTTAATAGTAATTAAAGACATATATTAAATATAATTAAAAAATGGCATATATAAAAGGAGCTACTGCAGTTCCTTGGGAGACCACAAAAAGACTTCCAAATACTAATAAAATTACTACTATAGGAAACAACCATAGTTTTTTTCTTACTTTTAAAAAATCCCAAAATTCTTTTAAAAAAGACATCATTTAAATTATTAGATTTTATTTTTATAGCTCATTTTTAAAAAATTCCAAGAAGTTTAAAACCCATTCTAATAGCAACAAAAACTACCAAAAATCCTGTAATTAAAGCTAAAATTTGTGTTGGAAATATTTTTAAGTTTAAAAAATTTCCAATTTGGCCTCCTATAAATACAAATATCAATAAATATAAATAGTTTGGAATTTCAATTAAAATATTATTTTTTTGTAACTGCCCAATTATTCCAAAGATTGAATTAATTAATATAAATAAAGATGTGGCTGTTATAATATGTTTTGGGTGAGCGGCTCTTAATAAAAATAAAATTGGACTTAAAAAAATACCCCCACCTATCCCTACTACTCCTGAAATAAACCCTAAAGCTCCACCAACAATAATTGAAAATATGTATGAAACTTTTCTATAACCAAATGCACTTTTGTTATAGTACCTAAAATTAAATAATAGTAAAATTCCAGATAAACCCAAAACTAAAAATAATAAAATTTCAAATATTTGTTTTTCTATAGTTAAAGATCCCCCTAAATAAGATAATGGCACAGAACCAATTAGATATGGAATTAATAATCTTAGATTTAAATTTCCTGCCCTTATATAATTAAAACTATTTCCAGATACTACAATAATATTGCAGGATAAAGCTATTACTGGAAAGATAAAGTATGGAACCCCCCAAATTAGAAGAAGAGCTAAATATGTGGATCCGCCACCGAAGCCGACACTTGAATATAATGTCGCTGTTATTAAAAATAATATAGCTAGCAATGTCATTAATATTTACATTATAATATAATAATGGAAGTCAATATAGCGCTTTTAACTGTAACTGATACACGAACTTTAGATAACGATAAATCTGGAACAATTTTAGTAAAAAAAATTAAAGAACAAAATCATAAACTTGTAAATAGAAAAATTGTTAAAGATGATAAAGAGGAAATTAAAAAAATTTTAATAGAGTGGACAAAAGATAATAATATAGATGTAATAATTACTACAGGAGGAACGGGATTAACGGGCAGAGATATTACGCCAGAGGCTATTAAAGAAATTTCTAATAAAGAAATACCTGGATTTGGAGAGTTGTTCAGAGAGTTAAGCTATAAAACTATTGGAACTTCAGCTATGCAGTCTAGGGCATGTGCAGTATTATCAAATGGCAAATACATATTTGCTTTACCTGGCTCATCTGGCGGAGTTACTGATGCTTGGGATAATATACTAAAATATCAACTTGATATTAATCATAAACCTTGTAATTTTGTTGAACTATTTCCACGATTAAAAGAAAAATAATTTTTATGAAAATAAATTCTGTTAGAGCAATGCTGATTGTTTCATTAATTATAATTTTATTATACATCTTAGGATTATTTCTTCCTATAATTAAGAATACAAAAAATTCTAAAATTTATAATAAAGATTTAATTAGATATACAAGATTACTAATATAAAAAGTCAAATTAGCTATACTTAAGTCGTATAATTATTTTTGATACTTTTCTTTCCACTCAGAATAAGGCATTCCATAAACATGCTTTCTTGCATCTAGGTCTGAAATTTTTATTCCTTTTTTTTGAGCTTCTTCATAATACCATTTTGAAAGGCAATTTCTGCAAAACCCTGCAAGATTCATCAAATCGAGATTTTGAACATCTTTTCTTTCTCGTAAATGTTGTATTAACCTTTCAAAAGCAGCAGATTGTAATTCTTTTTTTGTAGTGTCGTCCATTATATATTTTATTATATACTATTTGTAAAATTATGAAACTTTCTGGAAAATATAAATTAAATGTTAAAAAGGAAGCTGTGTGGAAAGCATTAAATGATCCAAATATTTTAAAACAATGTATTCCAGGATGCGAAACCTTTGAAAAAAATAGTGATAACACTTTTAATGCATCGGCTACAAATCAGATAGGACCTATGAATACCTCTTTTACTGGTTCTGTGAATTTATCGAACATTAAGCCAAATGAAAGCTATACGCTTTCTGGAGAAGGCAATTCATCGGTAGGTTTTGTTAATGGCAATGCAAACGTAAAATTAACTGAAGAAAATAGTCTTACAATACTAGCTTACGAAGTAGATATTAATGTTGGTGGTAAAATAGCACAATTAGGGTCGCGATTAATTAATGGTGTAGCTAAAAAAATGTCAGATTATTTTTTTGGACGTTTTGCAGACTTGGTGTCTTCGTTAGAAATAAATGATTCTGAAGTTGTGTCTTCTAATAATAACCAAAAAAGAGTTAAGATATTAAAATCTAACTTTTTAAATAATTATATTTATTCAACGCTTTTAGTTTTTATTCTACTCTTAGTTGTAATTTTTTATTTTGTTTCACGTTAAATACTAGTTGAAGAATCTAATTTATTAAGTTCTAATATTTTATTCCAATATTATTTTTTAGAGGGGGCAATAATGGCCAAATTGAAATTAAAAATTAATGGAAAAGAAATCTCAAAAGAGATTGCAGACAATATACTATTATCAGATTTTTTAAGAGATACATTGCTACTTACCGGAACGCATGTTGGGTGTGATACATCTCAGTGTGGTGCGTGTGTTGTTCATTTAAATGGAAATTCAGTAAAAAGCTGCACCACTTTGGTAGCTGATTGTAATGGTGCTGAAATTACTACAATCGAAGGATTATCAAATAATGGAAGTATGCATGTAATGCAAGAATCTTTTAAAAAACACCATGGATTACAATGTGGTTTTTGCACGCCAGGAATGGTTATGAGTGCGGTGGATTTGTTACAAAAAAATAAGAACCCTAATGAAAAAGAAATACGGGATTGGCTAGAAGGTAACATCTGTCGTTGTACGGGTTATCAAAATATTGTTGCTGCTGTAAAAGATGCAGCTTCTAAAATGTAAGGAGTTAAAAAAATGGCAAGTTTGATTGGGTCAAAAATTGAAAGGAAAGAGGATAAAAAATTTCTTACAGGTAAAGGTAGATATACTGCTGATATTAACCTTGTGAACCAAACCTACGCCTATTTTGTTCGATCTCCTCACGCTAGAGCCAAAATAAATAGCGTAGACATATCTAAAGCATCCAAATCACCCGGTGTAGTGAAAATTTTTACAGGAGACGATATTGCTAAAGAAAAAATTGGAGGTTTAATAGCAGGATGGAAAATTGTAAGTCAAGATGGAAAGGATATGAAAGTGCCAAATCATCCTCCCTTGGCAAAAGATTCGGTAAATTATGTCGGAGATCATGTTGCAGTTGTTATTGCTGAAACACTTGAGCAAGCAAAAAATGCCGCAGAATTGGTAGATGTATCTTATAAAATACTAAAAGCTGTAGTTAATACTGGCGATGCAATGAAATCAGAATCTATTTATGAAGACATTGAGCAAAATCTTTGTTTTGATTTTATTTTAGGAGATAAAGGAAAAACAGAAGATTCGTTTTCTTCTGCCGACAAAATTATTAAACTTGATTTAAGAAACAATAGATTAATACCTAACGCCATGGAACCAAGAGCATGCATTGGAGATTATAATCCATCTTCAGATGAATTAACTTTGTATACAACAAGTCAAAATCCTCATTTATCTAGATTAGTTTTGTCAGCCTTTGGAGGAATTCATCCCGAACATAAGTTTAGAGTTGTTGCTCCTGATGTTGGTGGTGGATTTGGATCTAAAATTTATGCATACGCAGAAGATGCTGTGACGGCCTGGGCATCAAAAAAAATAGAAAGGCCTATTAAATGGGTTGCTGAAAGAAGTGAATCTTTTTTATCAGATTGTCACGGACGAGATCATATTACGCATGTTGAGCTAGCGATTAAAAATGATGGCAAAATAACTGGATTAAAAGTTGATACAATTGCAAATATTGGGGCTTATGCATCTCTATTTGCAACTGTCACTCCAACATATTTGTATGCACCATTAATACTAGGTTTATATGATATTCCAACCGCATTCATTAATGTAAAAGGTGTTTTTACAAATACTGCACCTGTTGATGCATATAGAGGAGCTGGAAGACCAGAAGCCACATATCTCATCGAAAGAATAGTACATAAAGCCGCCAACGAAATTGGAATGGATCAAGCTGAATTTAGAAGAAAAAATTTTGTAGATAAATTCCCACATCAACAATGTTTAGTTCATAATATAGATTCTGGAGACTATAAAGCTCATTTAGATAAAGCTTTAGAAATTTCTGATTATAAAAATTTTAAAAATAGAAAGTCTGAATCAGCAAGAAAAGGGAAATTAAGAGGTATAGGTTTTTCTACTTATATCGAAGCTTGTGGAATTGCTCCTTCAGCTGTTGTTATGTCTATTGGTTGTGGTGTGGGACTCTGGGAATCTGCTGAAGTAAGATTTAATGCGACAGGAAACGTTTCTGTTTTCTCAGGCGCTCATAGTCATGGTCAAGGTCATGACACAACATTTGCACAAATTGTGGGTGACAAATTAGGAGTTTCTATGGAAAATATAGACATTGTTCATGGAGATACTGATAAAGGACCATTTGGTATGGGAACATATGGATCAAGATCTCTTGCTGTAGGAGGTTCAGCAATAGCTAAAGCCTGTGATAAAATAATTGAAAAAGGGAAAAAAGTTGCCGCTCATATGTTAGAAGGTAAACCAGAAGATATAGATTTTATAGATGGAGATTTCGTTTTAAAAAACTCAAATAAAAAGAAAACAATTGGTGAAGTTGCATTTGCTTGTTATCTGCCAGGTCAGTATGGAGAAATTAAATCTCCTCTTCCTCCTGGAGTAGAGCCTGGTTTAAATGAAACATCTTTCTATGATCCGATTAATTTTTCATTTCCAGCTGGCACACATATTTGTGAAGTTGAAGTTGATCAAAATACTGGGGAAACGAAAGTAGTTAAATATACTGCTGTAGATGATTTTGGAACAATTATAAATCCTATGATCGTAGAAGGACAAGTTCATGGAGGGATTGTCCAGGGAATTGGTCAGGCGTTATACGAAAATAGTTATTATGATGAATCAGGACAGCTTATAACAGCTTCTTATATGGACTACACAATGCCTAGAGCTGATAATTTTCCTCAAATTAAAATTGATTACACGACAACACCAGCCACATCAAATCCGTTAGGATCAAAAGGTTGTGGAGAAGCGGGCGCGATTGCATCACCACCAGCAGTTATGAACGCTGTTATAGATGCGATTGGTACAGACATTTCTATGCCTGCTACTGCTGAAAAAGTTTGGAAAGTTATCAAAAAAAATGGATATAAAAAAGCTGCCGCTTAATTTATGAAAAATTTTATTTATAAAAATGCCCTAAACACAAAAGAAGCAACGAAACTATTTTCTAAAAGATCTGCTTTTCTAGCTGGTGGTATGACTTTACTGCCTGCTATTAAACTTAGAATGGCGGCTTATTCTGATCTTATAAATATTAAAAAAATAAAAAGTCTGGCAGGCATTAAAGTTTCAAACAAATCTATTAAAATAGGTTCTACCACAACGCATGAAGCCGTTGCTTCATCTAAAGAAATAAAAAAAAATATCGCATCTATTGGTGTTTTAGCAGAAGGAATTGGAGATCCTCAAGTACGAAATAGAGGAACAATAGGAGGCTCCATTGCAAATAATGATCCGGCTGCGGATTATCCTTCCGCTTGTTTGGCATTAAACGCAATAATACACACCAACAAAAGAAAAATCGCAGCAGATAAATTTTTTAAAGGAATGTTTGAAACAGATTTGAAAAAAGGAGAGTTAATAGAATCTGTTGAATTTGAAATTCCAGAAAAATCAAGTTATGCAAAATTTCCTAATCCTGCATCAAGATACGCAATTGTAGGTGTTTACATTGCCAAACTAAAGAAAGAAATAAGAGTTGCAGTAACTGGTGTTGAAAGTTGCGTTTTTAGATGTAAAAAAATTGAAAAAGCTTTGACAGACAACTTTTCAGAGTCAGCTATAGATAATATAAATATTTCTAGTAATGGATTTAATTCAGATATCCATGCCTCAGCAGAATATAGAGCCCATATTATTAAAGTAATGGCTAAAAAAGCAATATCAGCTTGTGAATAATCGACTTATATAATTTTTTTTAATTCTTTAATTACAATGCTTTGTTCTTCATCTGTTAAAGTTGGATACATTGGTAAAGAAAATATTTTTTTTGCATGCTCTTCTGTTTTGGGTAAACAATCGCAAGTAGCGCAAACAAAATGTTTGTATGCATCCATTATATGAACTGGCCAAGGATAACTAATGTTTAAATGTATATCCTTTGCTGCTAATTTTTTTAATATACTATCTCTATTTTTATGAGCAACTACGTAAACATAATATGCATGTTTATTATTGGGAGCTTCTAGTGGCAATTCAATATCTAATCCTTTAAGCTCTTTATAATATTTTTCGGCAATTTCTCGTCTTCTATTTATCCAGCTATCTAAGTACACTAACTTTTTTAAAAGTATCGCAGCATGAACCTCGTCTAATCTTGAGTTGGTTCCATGTTCAACAGCATAATATTTCCCATTCCAATGACCAGACGACATCTTCTTTTTTTCCATTCCTAAAAACCTAATCCTATGCATTTTATCATAAAGATTCTTATTATTGGTTGTTATAAAACCGCCATCTCCGTAAGCTCCGAATATTTTTGTAGGATAAAAAGAAAAACATCCTATATCTCCCATAGAACCAGCTTTTTTACCGAAATAAGTAGCTCCGTGCGCTTGTGCGCAATCTTCTATAACTTTTAAGTTGTGTTTTTTTGATAATTCTAAAATTTTATTCATTTCACAAGTTTGACCAAACAAATGAACTGGAATAATTGCCTTTGTTTTTTTTGTTATTGCTTTTTCAATTTTGTTTACATCGATAAGTGAATATTTATTTATATCAACAAAACGCACATTTGCGCCAGCGTTCACAATTGCTGTAACTGTAGGGACAGCTGTATTAGAGACAGTTATTACTTCATCGCCGACTCCTATTTGGCAAGCTTTTAAAGAAATATATAATGCGTCAGTACAGTTACCTACTCCAATGCCATAAGTGCTATCACAATATTTAGAAAATTTATTTTCAAATTCATCTAATTTTGGACCAAAAATTAGTGTTCCACCTTTAAAAACTTCATCTACTGCTTTGAGAATATCATCCCTTAACAACTCATACTCTTTTAAATAATCCCAAACTTTAATCATAAAATATTTTTTATATTAAAACATGCAAAAGGTATTCTTGCTTCAATATTAAATATACCCTTTTTAATAAAATGTAAAACTTGATTATGAGACATCCACACATAATTTTTACTAATTTTTATTTTTTTATTCTGGGGCACCTCAATTATAACATTTTTACTTTGTGACTTAAAAAAACGACCACCTTCGTCGGACTGAATTTTGTTATATCTAACTTTTCCACAAGATTTATGTAAAAAATATTTTTTAATATAAATTTTTTCAATGTTTGTAATATTATCATCATTTAAACAATTTTTTAAATTTGACGTTCTAACAGTGCAACCCATAGTAGGATTTTTTAACCCAGGCTTAACAGAAAAACTTACTAGATAATGATATGTATTATTTATTTTTTTAATAATAAAGCCAGACAAACCAATGTTTTCTTCTTGAACTATTGGCTGCTCCCATTGAGTAACTTCTCTTGAATTTGAAAATACTTGAAGCCCAATTACAGAAAAATATTTTTTTTTAATATTAAATATTTTTACTTTATTATATTTCCAATCTTTTATTTTTAATAAAGAAATTATTTTTACTTTAATATAATATTTTTTCTTAAGATTTTTGTACCAAATTAAAATTTTTTTAAAAGAATTTTCAGGGATATCATGTGCATTTTTTTTTATAGCACAAGAAAAGACTGATATAGTATCCATATTCAATAAATTATTTTTATTTATTAATTTGATTAGAGAATTTTTATCTAACCAAATATAATTTTCAAATAATTTAATTTTTTTATTTATATTAACAATTATATTATTGTTATACTTAAATAAAAATTTCCCACCTTGCTCTGATTGATGAGAGTTAATTAAAATTAATTTTTTATTTTTATTTCTAAAGAAATTTAAATATTCAACTTTTTTTCCCTTGTGGACTCGGTTATAGTTGCTTTTCGTTGCTTGAACAGTTGGTGACAATTGAAGTTTATTAATATTTCCCGGCTCTACCTTGGCTTGAATAAGATATTCATATTTGCCATTATTTTTTCTCCTTAGTATTCCTAAAATTCCTCTTTCTTTTTGAAGTATTATTGGTTGCTCCCAGACTCTTTTTTTATAAAAATTTGTTTTTACTTTAACTCCCACAATCTTGAAAAATTTTTTGGTATCATGTGCTATATTTTCATTGGTAATTCGCCATTTTTTAACTTTAGAGAGATCTTTTTTTTTAACAAAAAAAGAAATTTTTTTTTTTTGTTTAATAAACCAAGTATTAAAAATTTTATTTTTCATAAAATATTAAATTATTTTTACTTTAGGAACATGTACAATAAATTTACCGCCTCTTTTCAAAAAATCTTTTTCTTTGTCTTTTATTTCTTTTTTAAAATTCCACGCTCCCAAAAAAGCATAATCAACGGAGTTATCAAAACCGATTTCTGGAGATAAAATTGGTATATGCTTGCCGGGTGTAAATTTTCCTTGTTTATTTGTAGTTGTATCAACAACATAATCAATTAAATCTGTGCCTATATCACAATAATTAAAAATTGTAGCTGATTTGTATGTTGCCCCATAACTTATTATTTTTTTATTTTTTATTTTTAAAGTCTTTAAAAGTTCAACAAGGTCTTTTTTTGATTTAGATACTCGACTTGAAAATTTTTTATAAGTTTTGAATTTATGAAGACCTTGCTTAATTTCTTTAAATTTTAATAATTTAAGCCGTTTTGTTTCTTTAAAATTTGAATCTACTCTACTTACATAAAAACGAATAGATCCTCCATGATTTTTTGTAATTTCAACATCAAAAACTTTAAGATTGGATTTAGATATTATTTTTGAAATGGAGATCAAAGAAAATAAATGAACATGCTCATCATAAAATTGATCATAAGAATTATTCAGAATGACAGAACCTATATAGGGATCTTCAAAAACAAAAACTCCTTTTTCTTTTAGCTCAAACGAAACAGATTTAAAAACTTCCTCTAGGTTTGGAATATGAGAAATTGTATTTGCTGAAAAAATTAAATCAAACTGACCATGTAATTTTTTTATTTTTAA